>Ga0099364_10000098_pt1 | contig 141170 bp, 129 predicted proteins | sample TergutTh196P3_FD_73070 | JGI IMG/M metagenome (GOLD analysis project Ga0099364, IMG submission 73070) | Microcerotermes parvus P3 segment gut microbial communities from Pointe-Noire, Republic of the Congo - Th196 P3 | ecosystem: Host-associated > Arthropoda: Insects > Digestive system > Gut ... | reverse complement strand
CCTCAACTCTCCCCTCCCATCTCTCACCTCCCTCCCCCCGCCTCCATTTCTCCATTCTCCATTCTCAATTCTCAATTCCCTCCCCCCCCGCCCCCGCCCCCGCCTTCCACCCCCAACTCTCCTCTCTCCTCTCTCAACTCTCAACTCCCTTCCCCTCCCTCAAAACGCAAGCTTCCTATCTTCTTTGGCATCGGCTTCGCATCTCTGCTTGTCTTTGGCATTATTATCGCCCTTATTATAGGCAGTTTCACAGGGAATGACATAAATACAGACGGTTTAGACCCGCAGGAGTTGGCGGCCAAGCTGACAGGCGGGGTGCAGACAGCTAACGAGGCCGACCCCCAGATAGAGTCGAATGACCATGAAACCGGTTCACCCATTCCGGGGTCTAGCCGGCCTGATTCGAATCCGATGCCTTCCGTTGTGTATGAGCCGTATGTTTTTAATGAGGCCAATGCGGTTCCCGCATCGCGGCTTTTGGGGTATTACGGGTTAAGCGCCGTGGAAATGAGATTGTATGAGGAGCTTCTGGCGGGGCTTATGAATCTCGAAACGCTAATCTACATTGAAACGCCACTGGACTATTATGACGCTGGTGATTATGCAATGTTATTAAGGGTTCGAGATACTATGACCGCTGTCCACCCGGAGATGTTTTGGATTAGCAGTAAATGGGATTTTGCCGGATTATCCGATGGTACAATCATTGTTGAGCCGCATTATCTGATAGACGGTCATATTTTTGATGCGGAGTTTGACGGCAGTTGGTATATCCTTCCGACGGACAGCGAATTGGCCGAGGCGAAGGCTTGGATAGAAAGACAGCAAAGCGAGATTCGCAATGTCCTTAATGAGCTGCCCGTTCATAGCGGCATGACTCCGTTTGAGCTGGAGCTTGCGGTATTTGACTGGCTGAGTGTCAATGTCACATATGACGTTGGCGCTCCAAACAGGGATTCTATGTTCGGAGCGCTGATAGATAGAAGATCTGCCTGCGAGGGTTATTCAAATGCGTTTCAATATATCATGGGTCTTATGGGTATTGAATGTTTGATGATATACGGGACATATAATGACGGTCCTCATGGATGGAACGCTGTAAAACTGGGTGGGCAGTGGTATCAGGTGGATGTGACGAGCGGCGCGACCAATCTGATGGATGCCGGTTTGCCGTACCGTTTGTATTTCAACCGCACCGATGGGTTTATGTCTTCCGGCGGTCACGCTTGGCACGACTCGGATATAAGACCTAATGCGCCCATAGTATGCACAGCGGTTGAGTACAACTATTTTGTGATGATTGGGCAACGGCCTATAGCTTCCGATGAGGATTTTACGCGCCTTGTGCCTGATTATATCGCGCGGGCGCGTGCAGAGGGGCGCCCGTTCTTTGAATTGGAATTTGACCCGGCATATGCAAGGCCCAGGGAGATTTATGAAAAAATGGGGCTTATTGATTCGAGGCTTTGGGAAGACGTTAGTTTTGATTGGACTGCACGGCTCGCGGTTGGTGTTTTTGGATAGCTTTCATGGCAATCGGGTCGGATTTGTGTAGGATGCATACAATTTTGGAGTAATTTTATCGGTTTTTTCGCGGCATTAGCCTTAGGCTAATGTCTGTTTTGCTGTGCTTAAAAAAGATTAGCCTTGGGCTACTGGTTTTTACGGTAAAAATCAGCCATAGGGTAATATACGAAAACAGGTTGACAATGTATGATGACAGGGAGGGGAGTGATGCCGTTATGCACTTTAATCAAAAAAGCAGTCGAAACAGTAATCATTATTACGATCATGAAACCGAACACCCGAAACCATGCACAGCGCCATTGGTCATCGGGATAACGGGCATGGTGGTTTTATTGATTCTCACAGTGCTTATTGTAGTGTTTTAAGCAATATATTTATTTATAAGTAATGAGTATATGAGAGGAGGTTATCATTATGTCGTTATTTAGTACAGATAAAATCGAAGAGGGGGCTAAATGTGCTAATTGCAGGAGGGGAGCTTACAAGAAGGTTAGAGAAATTCATGAGCGTGAAGGTTTTGGGAAAACCCTTTTCAAAGGGCTGATGAAAGGCGCCACTAAGCAATCAGCTTCGGAGATAGGGCTGGGGAAAGCAGTCTACAAATGCTCGAAATGCGGGCATGAAGTGACGTATTAGTTAAGGAGGAAAATGGCATGAGTCTTTTTGACAATCTGAAGAAACAGGCGGCGGGAGCTGCTGGGCAAGCTACGGGGCGAGCTACGGGGGCTGACGGAGGGATGATCGGTAATGCGTTTTCGGGGGGAGGCGGTAAGTTCAGCCGGATTGTGTTTAATGTTATACCCGCGACCCCATCCGCCTTTGCGGCATTGCCGCAGGCGGCAATGAACAATCCGTTCGATACTGCGGCGTTATTTGTGCTGGCTTTGGGTCTGTACAAAGTCGACCGGAATATATGCTTTGAGATGATAAACCATCTCAAGGGACCAAAACCGTTAAACCCGCACGATATCAGCTTCTTAAATGACAGGATGGCGCAAAACGGGAAACATGCATTCATTGCGGAATCATACTTCGAGGGAGCGACGCCGCAAAATGACTATAAGCCTACCGAGCCTTATACGGTAGTCGTTAGCGAAGGCCCGTACAGCTATCAGGAGCAGGGGTACGCGGCGCTTAACATACGCTCAGGCGGTGCGGATAACCCACGCCCGATAAAAATGAGGCAGGCGAAGGACGGTAAGTGGTATCTGTGGGAGTATTCGTCGATACTCAGCGACATCCGCGCTCCGGAATCGGCAAGCCCTTGGTGAGTTTCGCAGTCTGCGGACGGGGAGAGGAGAGTTGAGAGAGGAGAGAGGAGAGTTGAGATTAGGTATTATTGTTATTTAGTACCTCTAAAATTGTCAACCTGAGTGCAGTGAAGGGTTTTACGGTATCAGTATAAAGATTCTTCGTTTCGCTTAGAATGACGTAACAGGGTTTTTTGAGTGATTTAATTGTGGAAGATGGGTATGGTGTAGAAAATTTAAGTGTAAGTTAAATGGATTAAGGGGGATTGTATGAAAAAGGTTATATATTTTGTTTTGGCGGTGTGTTTGGCGGCAAGTCTTGTGGGTTGCGGGAGCGAGGTTAGTGATAATCCTAATGTGGGGACGTGGACAGGCGTTTTGGTTGAGGCTTTTGGTATTGAGGGCGGCATTGGAGAGGTTTATGCCGACGGCGCTTCTCTTGAACTGAAAGCCAATGGAAACTGCACGGCGATATTTGACGGTGATAAGGCGACAGGGAAATGGACAGGGTTAGGAGGCAGACTGACAGTATCTATTGGCGGGGTTGATTATAAGTGCGTAATTGACGGCGATGCGCTAATATTTGAGCTGATGGATGGCATGAACATCATTTATACGAAGAGCGGGAGGCTGCCGGTTAACCGCGCCGTGAACAACGAGGATATGAATATTGACGATGATGAAGTACCAAAAAACGGTTCTTTGTTTTCGGATATCACAGACGGCTTGGGGTCTGCTAAAGATGAGCCGGGTACAGGTGATAAACCTATGCCACAGACAATCTCCGAAGATGAAGCGAGGGCGCTTGTAATGGCGTGGCTTGACGGGCATCCGTTTGGCACCGGAACCTGGCTGGACCCGGATTGCAGCGAAGCTGTAATAAACGGGGAAGAATTATATAAGATTGAACTTGGCGTAGAAAGACTGGCGGTTTTTGATATTCTTGTGGAGAAAACTTCAGGGAGAATATATGTCGGCGGCGGTAACCTCGGGGATTCCATTGAGCCGATAGACGAATGGTATTACCGGGAACACTCGGGGAATGATGGGCTAGCGAGAGGGTATGAAGCGGAGATTATCGGAAACTGGTTTGTAGCCAACGGGTACGAGTGGCATGATTGGTTTGTTGGCAACGAAGCTATCGAGTTCCTCGCAGACGGCATGGGAACGGAGTCGTACGACGGCACTTTCTGGAATTTCGCATGGTGGATTGATGTAGGCCTCGAAATGAATTATAACGCGGATGTACCTTTTGAGCAGCATACAATCAGCCTGCACATGATTTATGAACACATGGAGCTGGTATTCTTCCTCTACGATAACAACGGCAGTATATTGTGGGATTCCAAACTAAACTTAGATCAAGGCGCGGGGCCGCCGCTTGTCTTGGAAAAATGGTAGGGAAGTAAAAATCCGTATACTATCATATATACTTATTTATGGAGGAAATTAAAGATGGAAAGAACAGCAAAATTGAATTGGAAACGATGTCTGGGTGCGTTGATTTCGCTCGTCATGGTGCTGACCATGATCCCCTGGACGGCGCCCTTGGATGTCCACGCCAAAGATTTCAACTATGTCAACGAAGATGACGGAGGGTGCCAATATTGCGGCGAAGCGGGCTATTGCTGCGAAGAGTGCGGCATATGCGCGGACTGCGCCGAACTCTGGCACTGCCCGGACTGCCAAAAATGCATATGGAACGAAGGCGACTACTGCGGCGAACCCGATTGCCGGAGATGCACGGACTGCATACCCAGCGGGTACTACGAGGGGTATTGCGCGGATTGCCGCCGATGCTTTGAGCACTACGACGGAAGCAATTGGTGCTATTTCTGCGAGAGGTGCGACGGTTGCACCGGCAACGAGTTCTGCTCAAAATGCGAGATTTGCGACGGGGACAAATGTCCTGGCTGCGGGGATCACCCGACCGAATCCCACAACTACCTTTATTGTAAAAGCTGCGAGTATTGCGCGGATTGTGTGGATGTATGCGTAAAATGCGAAGAAGCGTGTACCGACTGCGCGGATGCTTTCTGCGATACATGCCAGTTGTGTATTGACTGCGCCGAGTTCATTTGTATTGATTGCAACAATGTGTGCATGAGCTGCGACGAGTTTAGCATGTGCGGCGGATGCTACGAGTATTGCTTCGATTGCGGCGACGTTTGCCAGGATTGCTGGTCCGCTTGCATAGGTTGTGGCGAGGTTTGCGACAACTGCGGTATATGCTCGGGCTGCGCGGATGAGTTCTGCCTGGGCTGCGCGGCGTATTGCAGCGCGTGCGTCGATTCTGATTTGGTCGAGTATTGCCCCGGCTGCAGCGATTATTGCCTTGACTGCGTGGATCTGTGCGCGTCCTGCGAGAGCTACTGCGAAGAGTGTGCAGGGCTGTGCAGCGGTTGCGGGGAGTGCGGCTGGTGCGTGGTTATTTGCCAGATATGCGAATCTATTTGCATGGACTGTGCGACGGAATTTTGTGAGGGGTGCGAGTACTACTGCGGCGACTGCGCCACTATATGCGGCGGGTGTGGCATGGGCTGCGAATACTGCGCCGAAGTTTGTCCCGATTGCGGCGACATATGCAGTGAATGCGACGGCGTATGCTTCGACTGCGGCAGATGCGCTGTTTGCTGTGCGGCATCCACGTGCAAGAAAGTCAATATCTCTGCCTGCGGCAACTGCGGTCAGATGGGCGGGTTTATATGCGGCACGGGCAGGGCATCCGGATTGAATGATTGCTGCTGCAGCAAATGCGGCATCGTTTGCAAGAACGAAAACGGCGGTTATGGCTGCTGGTGCGAAAAGGCCATAATCGCAGTGTTCGGGTCCGCCGATTTATGGAAAGTATGCTCGGTCAAAGGCGATATGTGCAACGAATGCGACTTTGGAGCCAGCCACATACCTTTATCCGACTGCGGCGCGTGTTCGGACTGCACGGGTATGGCTTGGTGGCTGACAGATTTCAAATATAGGAACGACCACGACAATCATTGGCTGTTTTGCAAGCATTGCTATAGAACAGATTATTCTGCCCCCCACTCTTTCGGCGCGCCGGTCGTTACGCGTCCGCCGGAATCGTGGAGGCCCGGCAGGCAAAAGCTGACGTGTACTGTGTGCGACTATTCCAAGTTCGAGGATATCCCAAGGTTGACCGCGTGTCAGACATGCGGCAGTTATGACGGCACGGAATGCAACGGAGGGCATGAAGGGTTATATCACTGTACGGAATGTACGACGGTGAGGGTTTGCAAAGTGGACTTTGAATGTTCAGCCCTCTCCATCGTTGATGTCTGCGCGAGCAAAGACGGCTGCATAACATGGAACTTTGGTCGTACGTCTGTCGTAGGCGGCTGCTTGTGGAAACCTGCCGACCCACCGGGTAAGATGTATTTCTGCGAATTCGGCTGTGAAAGCTGTATACGATGCGCAAAAACGGCTTGCGAGGATTGCGGTATGTGCAGCGAATGCGCAAAAACGGATTTTTTCTGTCCGTATTGCGGAGACCATGTGGAATGTACCGGAGCTTTCAAAAGCGGAGAGTTTTGCCAGAACTGTTTTAGCTGCGACGACTGCGCGTGGATTTGCGAAAACTACGACGGGTGCGATAAATGCAGTAATTATTGTTATCACGGTATGCACTGTGAGGACTGCTCGGGATATCCCATTTGTACGGATTGCGGTGAGATATGCGCATTGTGCGCAGTCAAAGCATGGATTGACTGGACAGGGTTTAGCGAGGGTGCCTGGTGCGACGGCTGCGACACATGCGGTTTTTGTTCCGGAAATGCTTGCGGGAATTGCTGGGAAGCATGCAGCAGTTGCTCCGATATGTGTCCGGATTGCGACTATATGTGTAAGGCTTGCTGCGCGGTGAACGACTGCGGTTGCGGCTGCGAAATCAGCGGTGCCTGCCCGAATTGTGGCGATGCAACCGGTATCATATGTATCGGCTGCGGATATTATTGCAGCAGCTGCGAAATGATTTGCGAAGGCTGCGGATTATGCGCGTTGAACTGCGTTAGTTTTTGCGATGGCTGCATAGCGGCTGACGAACCTTGGTGTATAGACTGCCGCAACGCTGACGGCCAGGCGAATTGCCTCTGGTGCTATTATTGTGAAAACCATGCGCAGATATGTTTGAATTGCTATGATAACTGCGACAACTGCGCCACTATCTGCTATGACTGCGATATGTGCGAAATTTGCTGTGAAATCGAAGCCTGCGATTGCGGCTGCTGCGATCCCGGGCATACACATTCATTCGACCCGGGATGGGTGTTCGACGATACGAACCACTGGCACGAGTGCTGCTGCGGCGAAAAATCAACCGTGGCCGCACATATTGAGGATGGTGGCACGGTCACGCTAGCACCCACTGCAACGGCTACGGGGGTGCGTACGTTCGTCTGCACGGTTTGCGGTAAAACACTCCGTACCGAGGTTATTCCCGCGACGGGCGGGGATGGTGACACCGGCCCGGGTACGCCACCCGGCGATGATGCCGGCTCAGGTACGCCACCCGGCGGTGATACCGGTCCTGAAACGCCACCGGGTTCCTCTGACTCCGGCAATACGATAGAGCCGGATGGCGGGGGCTATACTGAGATCGATCCTGACGGCACGCCTCTCGGTGAGTGGACGTCGGATGATGATGATGATGATGATGATGATGATGGGGAATGGGTATTTGATTCATATCCCGCGCGTGATAATCCTCAAACGGGTGATTATGGTCTGGCTGATTTTGGCACGGGTGCGGAAAGCGGCGGCAATGCCGATATGTCGCTGCGGTTGCTGCTCAGCGGCTTGGTTTTTGCCGGGTTTATTGTCTTTAGGGTTGTTAGGAGGCGGCACAAAGATAGCGCTTTGGAATGATAGTGATTTATTAGGTGCGGTTCACGGGGTTATTGTAGTTTGTACCGTGCCTTGCGTTCGGATGGCTGTTTCTGTGCCCCTTGTCGCTCAGTGGCGCATCCATGCGCCAACTGAGCGAACGCTCCACCGTCCTTGGTTACGCTCTGCGGGGCACATAAACAGCCATCCTCACCGGCAGTGATTATACCCTGTAACCCCGTGAATTGTAGTTAAATCGTAATAATAAAATAACGTAATATAATTTGAATGAAGAAAGAGAGAATAATACTATGAATATCAAGAAAATTGCGAGATCTAAGAAATGGAAGGCTATGCTGCTGACTGCGGCGATGATCCTTTCAATGGTGCCCCTTACGCTGGTGACGGTTTTTGCGGCTGGCGAGTCTTTTGAGTGGGAGGTAGATAAATACGTTGATCAGGTTCTTGCGATGAATGAGTTTTACGATGAGGGTGAGCATACTTGGCACATTGATTCAGGGTCGATGCCGACCGGCCTGAATATTTACCCGGAATCAGGCGACCGCTATACAGAGTTCAAGATTACAGGCATACCAACCGTTGCCGGGGAAATCGGTGCAGTTGAGATAAGCTTTTTAACCGCCGATGGACTATCAAATTATCGTTACTCATTTGAGTATGAGATTACCGCACAATGGGAGTTTAGTATTGAAGTAAAGGACGACGGCAACGGTATGGGCAGCGCGAGCCAGACAGTTGCCGAGGTAGGTACTGAGATAACTTTGACGGCGGTGCCGAATGAGGGGTATGAGTTTGATTTCTGGTCAACACCGCAGGACTATCCGGAAATTGTAGATAATAGGTTTATCATGCCTGCTGAGGATGTTGTTGTCACGGCGCATTTCAAAGAGGTGGAGTCCACGGGGGGAGGCCGTTACACCATCACCGTATTGAACGACGGTAACGGCACGGGTAGTGCGAGCCTGACGATTGCCAATGAGGGTACAGAAATTACCTTGACGGCGGTGCCGAATGAGGGGTATGAGTTCGATTATTGGTCAACGGTGCAGAACTATCCGGTTATTGAAAATAATAGGTTTATCATGCCTGCGGAAGATGTCGTTGTCACGGCGCATTTCAGGCCGGTGTACAATCCGCCCGAACCCGGCAACCAGTATGTTCCGCGTGACCCGCAGGATGATTATATTGATGAACCGCGTGATCCGCAAGATGAGAATATATCCGAGGATTTGGAAGACCCGTTTGTTCCGCTGGATGATTTTCAAGACGAAGAATTTGAGGATCCGATTATTCCGCTTGATGATGCTCCGAGCGACAGTTTGCCGCAGACCGGGATAACGAATTATGATTTGGCGATTGTTGTGCTGCTGTTGTTGAGCGCTATGTTATTTACCTGCGGTGGGGTATACCTAAAGCGCATCAGGAGCAAGGAAAACTAAGCCCTCAATATTAACAGGGTTGCAGGAGTTACTGGTCACGCCCTGTCAGGGAAACCCTCTGATCTTCAGCGAAAAATGCTAAGCGGGGAACGGACTGCGAGCGGGGGTAAATTCTCGTCCTCACATTGTAGTAAATCTGCAACATCGTGCCCGCAAGCATTTTATCGTGAATCTCAGAGACTTTCCCTGACAGGGCGTGACCAGTAACACTCAGGAGACTGCAGCCCTGTTTTTGCTTGGGGGATATATACATTCAAAATTATTAGTGATATAATACATTAATTCCTAATTCCTAATTCGACTATGGGGTGCTTTTTATGAGTAAGAAGAAAACGAAAAAGAAGAACGCGGGGCCGCCTAAGCCGAAGATACAGTTGTCGCAGTGCATGATTGTGAAAAACGAGGAGAAAAATATCGAAAAGGCGTTAAGTTGGGCTAAGGGTATTGCGTTTGAGCAGATTGTCGTAGATACCGGTTCGACGGACCGCACAGTTGAGATTGCCAAGAAGATGGGCGCGAAAGTTTATCACTTCGAGTGGATAGATGATTTTTCCGCTGCAAAAAACTACGCTATAGAGCAGGCTACGGGGAACTGGATCGCATTTCTTGACGCAGACGAGTATTTTACACGCGAGGATGCGAAAATACTGCTTGATATGTTGAAAAAAATCCGTGCTGATGAGGATTTGAGAGACAACTGCCTTGTATTAAACTTCCCACTTGTAAACATTAACGATGAAGGTAAACCTATGTCGGTGTTCGATCAAGAGCGAGTGTTCAGAAATGTCCCGGCAGCGCGGTTTGTTGGCAGGATTCATGAGCGGCTGACCCTGCCGCCGGAGAGTCTCAGACGCACGGATGAAATAAAAATATTTCATACCGGGTACGCAACATCCGTCTTTGAGCAAACAGATAAACTGGAGCGGAACATAGAGATGCTGCGTAAAGAGCTTGTTCAAAGACCTGATGATATCAACCTCAAAGCATATCTTGCAGATGCGCTCAGAGTTGTAGGAGAAAAGAATGAGGAAAAGCTTGCCGAGGCTCACGCACTTTACTATGAGGTAATTAATGCCGAAGCAGGGGCTTATTATCATCATAGGCTCAATGCTTATAGGATATTAATTGATAAATGCTCAAAAGATCGCGATTCTTTAGAGGAAGCCGAGCAACTAAGTATTAGAGGGTTGGCGGAGTTCCCGGGAGATATGGATATTGAGTATTTCTACGGAGCGGCGCTTAATGGTAGGAAAGATTTTGCTTCTGCGCTCAGATTTTTGCTAAGCTGTGAGAGTAAGTTGAACAATGCTATTTCGATCGATCAATCTGCAATGCTCTCCGCAAAACCGGTGTTGCTATACCATCAACTCGCTGTTGCTGCGCAAGGGTTGGGCGATGTTAATGACTTTATTAAGTACGCCACTATGGCTCTTACTGCAGATAAAACCGAAGCAGGTATACTCGGGCCGCTTATCCTCACGCTTGTAGAGCATAACACTCCTGATGAGGATGTGCTGGGGTTGCTATCTAAGCTATATAACTTAAATGATCCTAGAGATATGCTTTTTATCGCCCGCGCAGCAAAAAATAGCGGCGCGTTCGACTTTGCCCGAATGATAGCGGAGACGATTTCGGGGAAGGGTTAGTAACTTAGTGATTGAAAACGCAAACTAAAAACAGGAAATATTCCGTCACAAAGTTACAATTGAGAATTGAGAAAGGAGAATTGAGAATTAGGAATGAGTAATTGACAGAGGGGGTGGTTGTTGGATATAATGCGTGCGTGGGAATTAGTGTGCTAAGAGGTGTTTTATGCCGAAGGGGTCTGGGGTTAAGCTGGTTGTTAGTAATAAAAAGGCTTATCATGAGTATATTATACTTGAAAAGTTCGAAGCGGGCATTGAGTTGTTCGGCACAGAGGTAAAATCCATCAGGCAGGGGAATATTAACCTTAAAGATGCGTTTTGCGTGGTGAAGAACGGTGAGCTTTTTGCACACAGTATGCATATCAGCCCATACGAAAAAGGCAACATCTTCAACCGCGACCCGATGCGCCCGAAAAGGCTGCTGATGCACAAGCGTGAGATAATACGTCTTTATGCCAGAATAAAACAAGATGGCTTAACGCTCATTCCGCTCTCAGCGTATTTCAAAGATTCAAGAGTAAAGCTGGAACTGGGCCTAGCGCGAGGCAAGAAACTACACGACAAACGCGAATCAGCCGCCACAGAAAGTTCCAAACGTGAAATGGAAAGACGAATTAAGTTGAGAGAGGAGAGTTGAGAGTTGAGAGTTGAGAGAGGAGAGTTGAGAGTTGAGAGTTGAGAGAGGAGAGTTGAGAGAGGAGGGATGGATATCGCAACCAATCGTCCAAAACCAAAACCGAGCCCAGCGCAGCGGGTCGGTTTTGGAGAGGAGCGACGTGGTAGCGTAGTGTAGTTTTCGCCAGAGGGCGAAGCCCGGCGGCGGAAACGGAACGTAGCTGCCACGGGAGCGACGAGGGGCCGTAATGGTTTCGACGGGGGTGTGGAGGCGTGAATAGCGGGCGGAGGCGCTGACTCCTAAAACAGCAATCTTTATAAATTAAAGAACAATAACGATTTTCTACCGGTAGCCGCTTAGTGCTGCCCGTCCTCCCCGGAAGGTCCACGAGCCGGGCTAGGGCGTCGATTAGTGGAGAACGTGAGCGCGGAGTTGCTTTGTACGCGCCATGCATTAAAAGATACCGAACCATAACCGCGTGACGGCTTGCGCTATGGCGAGGGAACCGGGGAAACCCCGAAATAACCGTCTGCGCCCGGAGAAGTTTACGTCAAAATGCTTTCGGACGGGGGTTCAATTCCCCCCGGCTCCACCAATAATACAAGAAAGCCGCTAATTACAAGGATTTTTACACTTGAAAAAACGCGATGCCACGAATTTACCACGAATTTTAGTATATGCGGCTTAATCTTGCATAATAAAACACGCCTGTATTTTTGTTCCGCTCGATTGCGGGATTGATTTAGGCGTGTTTCATCTGCACTTGCAATGCTATTGTCAAGAAGTTCAAAATAGAAAAATTCGCGGCTGAAAAAATGCAATGGTTGTGCGGGATTAATAGCAAACACTTTGAAAAATAAATGTAATACACCCCCCAAGCGATAATTTAACGCAACATTAAACTAAATTGAGTATTGACAATTACACACACAATGATATACAATGTAATCACATTAAGGAAGGCGGGGATAAAATTATGAGCAACACAGCATCTACAGCTCCGACAGCAAATATCAACATCAGGATTGATGCAAAAGTAAAGCGAGAAGCCGAAACTTTGTTTGATAAACTGGGTATGAGCGTATCCGGTGCAGTCAACATCTTTTTCCGTCAGGCAATCAGGCAACAGGCGATACCGTTTGAAATCAAAGCCAAAACAGAAGCGGAAGAAAAATATGATGAGTATTTCACGCCGGAAGTTGTTAGCAGCATCCTTGAATCAGCGGAACATTTTAAGCGGGGTGAATGCATTTCATTTACGCTTGATGAGCTTATAGCGATGGAAACCGGTCCCATCCCACAACGCGCTATTGATTTTCTTGAAACCCATAAGAAAGCGGTGAATGAGAATTGATCGGTGGTGTTTTGTTTAACCCGGTTGGATTAGAGCATTATTTTTACTGGCAGACTCAGGACAGGCGCACGTTGAAAAAGATTAACCAGTTAATAACGGACATCATGCGCAACGGTGAACGCGAAGGGATAGGACACCCGGAGCCGCTAAAACATGATTTGTCAGGCAAGTGGAGCAGGACAATTGATGAACAGAATAGGTTAATATACAAAGTCACCGATGAAAACAAGTTAGAGATTTATCACTGCAAAGGACATTACGGCGATAAGTAGACAGGGGAGACCCTGTTTACTTATCGTTTCCCTAATCGAATCGGTAAAAACCGGTTGCTCTTTCCGCTTTTGGCTTCACAAGCCGCAAAGAAGTCATTGCTTAAACTCCAAGCGTCACGGAAATGCTCCAAAATATATCCCGTTTTTTGATACAGCACTTGCTTATCGTATACGAAGAGATGCGCAAGTAGATTTTCTTTCTTGACAGACAAGAGGGTTCATTGTATCATTAGTTGGTGGATTTGCCATACATACCCACAATTTGAGCCTACCGCTGCCATTGCCATCGCTGCCCTGCTGCGGGATACGGGGTTCTCCGCAATTGCCGGCATCATTAGTCTGTACGCTTATATCCGCCGGGTCTGGGATGTAATAGTGGATTCTTTGCACGAGTTTATTCTTAATATCGACAATATCTACAGTGTCCAAGGTGGGCAGAAAAATGTTCGACAATGAAACAGGATGGGGTGTTATGAAAAATTCTTATATCACCGCAGGCAACCCGTATTTACCGCTCTGGGAGCATTTGCCGGATGGGGAGCCCAGGGTATTTGAAGACCCTGACAATCCGGGAAAGCTGAGACTCTATATCATAGGTTCGCATGACCTTCGTGTGTCAAGCTATTGCGGAGCTGACATACGCGCATGGTCCGCGCCTGTGGATGATTTAACCCACTGGCGGGACGAAGGCTCGATTTTCACATACGAAGCAGACGGCGAGTGGGATGTGATGTTTGCTCCGGATTTGGTTGAAGTCATGCGTAAGAATGGCGAAAAGGAATATTACCTTTATCCCCACAGCCGCGGACCGGGGAGGGAAGCAATGGTTGCCAAAGGCAGTAGCCCTGTCGGCCCGTTCACACCGGTGAACGCCACCTCTGATGGCAGGGAAACCGTGCCCGGCAGCGTAATGGGTTTTGACCCTGCGGTGTATATCGAGTACATAACAGACCCTGCTGACCCTGATTTCGACATAGGCTTTAGGGCTTATGGCTACTGGGGGTTCCAGAAATCCTATGCAGCCGAGCTGGACCAAAACACAATGTATTCGATCAGGCCCGGAACGAAAATTATAGAGCATTTCATACCGTCCAGCTTTGAGTATGGCGCAATACGCGACCCTGAGGGTACGGCATATCCGAATGTCTACCCAGATGAAGACCTCAAGGCATTCAATTTTTACGAAGCAGCCTCCATCCGCAAGGTTGGCAACAAGTATATATGGGTGTACAGCGGGTTTTCAGGTCCGGATTATGGCCTTTCCAGTACCAACTCCGCGCTACGCTATGCGTATGGCGATACCCCGCTCGGTCCTTGGAAGAGCGGAGGTGTGCTTGTGGATTCGCGCGCTCCCGTGCAAAGCTGCGACGGAGATGCTTTGCAGGTTTCTTACGCAGGGCATAACACGCACGGAAGCATTGAGCAGATAAACGGTCAGTGGTACGCGTTTTACCATAGAGCGCCTAGAAGCTTCGGAAATGCGCGTCAGGCGATGGTAGCTCCGGTTATAATAACATGGGATGAAAAACCCGTTGCCGAAGGTGGAATGGTTTCCATCAGAGCATGGGAACCGTATGCACCGCGCAATACATGGACGGCAAAAGCAAGCGAAGATGAATATACCGGGGCTGAGGTTACTTCTGAAGGATTCCACATATACGGGCTTGACCCATACAAGTATTATTCCGCAGGCATTGCTTGTTATCTCTCAAGCTTCGATCTTCAAACGGATGCATGGGATATATGGGATAACCATGCGCCTCTTTCCGGGGTATCCGATGGCGACATAATCGGGTATAAGTATTTTGGTTTCGGCGGTCTCCTGAAGGACATTAACGGGTTAAGAGCTTTCGAGGGAAGCTGCCCGGGAAAGAATACAAGGCTTGATTTGTTTCTTGAAACAAAGACCGACAGCGGTTTTAAGATAAGCATCCGGCTGGACAAACCTTGGAGCAACGCAGTTTGCGGTGGCATGAAAATAGGCGAGATTTCCATTCCTGCCAATGCTTCGCGGCAGGGAGTCGTCAGGCATTCGGCTGATGTTTCAGGTTATGTGGATAACTTAGACGGAAAGCATGCCTTGTTCCTTGTAGCCGAAGGCGGCGAGGGAGCTTTGTTTGATTTGCACGGCCTTGGGTTTAGCTCGGCTGGGCACGAAATCGCCCGCCCGTATGTTCCGGCCATAGGTATTAAGGTAAACGGTGTGTCCATCGACTTACCGCGCACTCCGGTCAGATCGACTGATGCCAACGGGATTACGGGCTACGATATATATGAGATTCCGGCAGCACTGCCCTGCGACAAAGGAGCAATGCCGGATATTACAGCATCTGCCGACACACCGGACGTTGGAATATCTGTCTGCGCACCCGATGCATCAACCGGCATGGCTGTCGTCAAGTTTGAGTACAAGGGTTTAGTGAAAACCTATAGACTGCTGAGCTAACTAAACCGCCAGCTTCTAAAGTCAAAAAGGCTGTTCTCGCTGTCGCCCTTGAACATGAAGAATACATGGCGTATGCCCGACGCCGGCGTGACCTCGCAGCTTCGCATCTCCCATGTACCGTTTGAATCCAATATACCTACGGCAAGCGAACCAATGTACTCGCCTTGCGGGCTGTCGAGCCATATCTCTACTTCGCCACCAATGCTGGAAGCGAACTGTGCTTCAAAACGCCCGGCCCCGTTATTGCCGAAGTCAACATTAGCAACCGCCATCCAGTCGCCGGTATGTATATGCGTCACATACATACCGGCATTATTTTCAGCGGTTTTTATCCCCGCCTGCCATGCGAACGCATATGCGGGATTATCTGAATACGGGCACACGCCGCCGGGCAAAACCACGCCCTCCCGATCCGCCGCTACCTGCAGAATGCGGCCGTCCCCGTAAAAACGCAGGCGGTTAATATGCGGCGAACGGTAACCCTTTGCCCGATCAAGAGCGCTTGAGAGGGTCTGTGTATGATAGGCAATAAACCATTCGTCTTTAAACTCAAAAATGCAGTGGCTGTTATTTCCGCCGTCTCCGAATGCCTGTATCGGGTTTTCCAGCAATACGCCCATGTACTCAAACGGACCATTCGGACTGTCGCCGACCATGTACGCTATTTCGCCGTGACCCGGGTAGCCTTTGGGTCGTTGTCGCAGATAATGACCATCGAAGTTCGAGCAGTATGAGTAATAATACTTTCCGAAAATTTTGTTTATACCCGAAGCTTCGTAAAAAGCAGGGGCATCGATGGGGATAGCCTCGCCTCGCGTGCTAACCATATCATCCCCGAGCCGTATGACCCTTGCGGTTTTCGGGTGCAGCGCATCCTTGTCCGCGTGGGTTGGCAGTCCTCCGCCGAAATACATATACGCAGCGCCGCCGTCGTCAATCAAAACCGCAGGGTCGAAACACCACTTAACGTCGCTGACGCCGGGCAGTCCCCTGTGAATAAGCGGCTGCCCTAGCACATCCTCCCACGGACCGAGCGGCGACTCTGCCATGAGAACACCTATGTTGGATGTGTCGTTGGAGAAATACATATAGAACATTTCCCTGCCGTCAGTAGTCTTTGATACTACGGCAGGCTGTCGGGCGTTCACAGCCCAGTGTGTCAAGCCGTCAACGCCCGTCACCCTGATTTCCCCGTGGTCAGTCCAGTTAAGCAGGTCTTCGGAGGATATTACCCTTATGCTGCTGATATGGCCGAATGTATTGCTGATCAGCCTACCCCAACTGTCATACTCAAACACATCCCCGGTAAGGTACATATAGACCCGTTCATTATGCACCAGCACGCAGGGGTCGGCGCCGAGCCTATGGCTGATAAGCGGGTTGGCATATCCCGGCTTTTTCGCCTTTGCGCCCAGCTCCACATAAGTCAGCGTTACGACCGTAAAAGCATTATGCATATCGTATGCCGCATTTCCACCTTCGATATGCAGATAGTCCGGCCTTAGCGTGAGTGTGGTGTTTTCCGTTACAAAGCCGTTGACGGAGAAATGAAGCACGGCAAATAAATCCGAAACATTGTGACGAAAATGCACATCCCCGCCTGTAACGGATATACGCAGCCGCCCGTCCTTGCAGATATGCGATACATCGCCGGTAATATTCTCGCAGCACAGCAGGACATCCTCCAGCAGCAGCAGCGGCGGTATGCACATGGAAAAATGAATGGCATCATATGCATCATCCGGCAAGGCATCCATGGTCAGCGGCACCTTGAACCTCGTGCCATCAAGCCCGTTTGCTTCAATGTGCCGACCAAGCGAAGCGTTCAGTATTGCCAAGCTTCCGTTATGCTGCATGATAGAATCTGAAACGCGGAAGTAATCGAAATCTGCATGTCCCCCGATAATCTGCGTGGAAAAATAAAACAGGGCGAACCTATAGCCGGTAAAGTGCGTCAGCTTATATGTCAGGGGCAAGATATTTCCTACCATCTGCCAGCGTAAACCATCCAAGCTGTAGTAGAAGTACGCCGTATCCGCATAGAAGTCAAAATCCAGCTTTAGGTACACACGCACTGTCTGCGCATCCAGAGGCACGGTTTCGATTACCTTTGCCTCGCCGGAAGCCGCGTTCATCATTACGACGAACTGCTTGCCGTTAGCTTGCCTGACCCCGACGTACCCGTAGTCGTCCTGCAAAGCTGCAAGCCCCGCTGTGTCCCCATCCCGCAAACCCTGTGTTTCGATGGCGGCTGCCCCTGCGCATACAGGCCCAAAGGTGCGCTGGGTAAGCGTGTTTCTCGCATCAACGAGCCCTTGGCGCAAGTATGCGCTTTTGAGCCTCAGAAATCCGGGGCGCTCCAGCAGCGTCCAGTGATTATGGTCGGGATTATGGTTGAACTGCCAATGGAGAGAAAGATAAGACCCCGCTGCATCATTCTCCCCCGGGAGCGTGTGTACGAGGGTGTGCAAAGGCTTTTCGGTGATGGAAACATACTCGACATAATAATCCAGCAAGTCCGTTTCCTTTTTTGGTTTCCCTACCCAAGGGGTCTCAATAAACATCGTCGTTTCCGACAAATCAGCGTCAAAGGGGAATGTATAAATGCCGCGAATAATCCCCCACTCGCCTTTTGCCACGCATCCGAAAGCCATGTTTTCTATCGACTCCCAGCCTCCGCCTTTGTCGATGCTGATAATAAAGTCCTTTTGCTCCGGCCCGTCAGTGAATTTTACGCGTGCGCTCACCTCATATACGCCGCCATGGTATAGCTTGCCGGTTATATCCTGCATAGGCCCTGAGCCTGTGGTAGCCCTTCTGTCCACAAGCAGCACAGGTCTGTCATGTATAGCTGTATCGTTTACTATGGACAGTTTGGCGATTTCCCGATGATTCCAACTTTTCATGCCTTCTATGAAATATCCGTTTGCGATTACTTCAGCATTTTGCGACACAACCATATCGGCGACACCGGGTTCATGTGGCGATATCCGGGTATAGCTATAGGAGATGTCGCTTTGAGCGGTGAAGGATTTCCGCAGGCCGGGTTTCAGGTAGAACTCGTCGGATATTGTTATCGGATGCGAACTGCCACCCGCGAGCCTGTGTCCAAAAGCATCATCCTCAGATAATTGCCGGTTGTTTACCGGCTGACGTATCAGTTTTGCGGCTTCATACGACGACCCTTGCGACGGGAGCGGCATCCGGTAAGGCACGCAACCGCCTGAGCCAAGCTGCGGCCAACCGTCATCCCATGTAAGAGATACCAAAACCGGAAGCCGCCCTACGGGACCGTGATCCTGAAAGAGCATGGCGTACCAACTGCCGTCAGGCGTGTCCACGATGCCGCCCTGGGCAACACCATCCCGCTGGCGCACCAAGCCGTCGTCCAGCACTACCTTGCCCTCATAAGGCCCCTCGAACGAATCTGCCCTGTAACACAACTGAATGCGCCGCCCGCTGCCGCTCGCGGAGGATTGCGCAGGAGGCCATGCTATCAGGAACAAGTAGTATTTTCCGTTAATTTTATGGAAATGCGACCCTTCCGCCGGCAAACCGCCTGTACCGCCGGCATCAGTCTTTTCGATAAGCACAGCATCCAGCCCCCCGGGCTTTACGGCTGTGGCGTCGGATGTGAGTTCGATTACGCGTATGGTGCCGCTGTCATAAATCAGAAACACCCTACCGTCATCATCAAAAAACAGTGACGGATCATGATACATCCGATCAAGCGTGTGCCTGTGCCAAGGACCGCTTTCTATATCATCAGTTTGAAAGATATATGTTTTGCCGGTTGTGAACGAACCGACAGCAATATAGAATATGCCATTGCTAAAGCGCAGGCTGCTGGCCCAGGAACCTTTCCCGTATGCGCTTTGATCGTTGCGGAGGCAGTTGGCGTCGCTGTCGTCCAGTATATCGTATGCGTAATTCACTATTTCCCAGTTTATGAGGTCGGACGAACGCATAATAGGGCAACCAGGCGTATAATACATGGTCGTGCTGGTCATGTAATAGCAGTCTCCGACGCGTATCACGCTGGGGTCCGGCACATCCGCCCATAGGAGCGGGTTGCTGAACATACCGCCATTCACCCTTGATGCAGAATTCATAGGATTGCAGGGCGATATCGCGGTTTTTATATATACAGCGTGTTTCGCGCCCGGGTCATCCCTGCGCATAAGCGTTCTTTCGTACTGCTTTGCGTACTTATGATGAAACTGGCGGTATTCGGTAGGGGTGCAGTGGTTGCGCTCCTTGAATATCCGATTGAATGTGGTAGTGCTTTGAAAACCCACGTCAAGCGCGATTTGCGTGACCGATTTCGCCGAGCTTAGAAGTATCGCCTCCGCTTTGCCCAGCCTATACCGCGTAAGGTAATCATTGAAGGTTACCCCGGCGAACTGCTGGAACCACCTAGAAAAGTGGTACTTGCTGAAATTCACAGCCTCTGCCACCAACTCCAGCGATAAATTGTCCATGTAGCTGCGGTGAATATAATCGATGCAGTAGCTGAATCTTGCCAGCTTTTCTTTGCGTCTATGCATATTATCGTCATCGTCGCTGTGTTCTTCCCTCGGTTGGCGGGCCAGCAGCAACGTCAGCGGTATGATTTTGCTTGCTATGCTAACCTCGCAGTAAGCGCTGCGTGTCAGGTATTCCTCCAGCATTTCAAGCAGTATGCTCTTGATGGAATCATGCAGCTCCGGCGAGTCCTGTGGCGTAATCATGCGGTGAAAAGCGTAGACATGCGCCGCGTCCGAAAGCCCATGCAGCGTAAATACCCGCATATCGAACTGCAGGATGATCCGCCTACCTTTTTCCGGGAGGAGAATTTCGTGCGGCTCGCATGATGGTATGATAATTATGTCATAGTCATCGAGCTGGTAACTCATCTCGCTTAGTTTCACCTTGCAGCCGTTTTCGAGCGGCATTATAATCTCCACCGCATCGTGCCAGTGGCTGTGATAATTGCCACTGGCAAAATTATGATGAAACTGGTAAAATAGCTCTTTCTCGTATTCTATGGTTTCCAGTCCTATATCCATGCCTTTGTCCATATAACCATACCCCCTCCTTACGCATAATACACATTTTTGCGGAGAAAGTCCATGATTATGTATAGCTTTTTCAAACAAAGCAATATTTGATATGCAGATAGCAATTATTGTGTAGCTTTACAGCAATGTGAGACGTATTATTGTTATACTTCGTACAATAGTGACGAAATTAACGAATGCAAAGAAAGGAACAGTAAAATGAGAAAATCGAAAACAACCAAGACCCTGGCGCTGATTCTGGTTGCTGTCATGCTTGCTTTTATGATTGTTGCATGCAACGATGGCGACGACGGACCCTCCAATACCGGTCCTACAAACACCGGGACATCAACCCCCGGCCCCGACGGCTCTTACGGCTCTGAAGGATTCCAGTCCGCATGGGCGGGCTACCTGCAAAACTATGACGAAATCGCAGATGAAATCGCAGCACTGGAACAATGGATTTACGAAGGCATCCAAGCGGAAATCAATAGCGGCCTATATGATGTAAACGGCACTACAGACTGGCCTGCCTCCGCAACCAATACCGTCGGCACTGCGCATCTCCCGGACAGCACAGACCCGCCTATCACATTCACAGTATTCACAGCAGGCTCAGGTCAGGCCCCAGCGAGAAACAATCCTGTCATGCAGGAGCTTACAAGAATCACCGGCGTCACCCTTGAGTGGGAGTTCACACCCGGCGACATCGACCAGAAGGTCGGCGTCCTGATAGCGGGCGGCGAGTATGCCGACCTGATTGCCCCGGGTCAGCACCGCGGCGAGTTTCTGAACGCAGGCGCGTTCGCAAATCTCGATGGTCTTATCCAGGACTATCCCCGCCTGTGGCAGCACTTCGGGCTTTATGAGACCAGGCTGCGCAACGCCACGCTTGATAACTCCATCAGACTTCTAGACATCTGGGGCCGCAGATACACACTCAGCGACGGCCTTGATTCCCTGTATGAAGCCGACTACAACGGACCCGGATTCTACATCCAAAAAGACGTTTTAGCATGGGATAATTATGCTTTCCCCACAACACTGGATCAGTTCTTCGACCTCCTTGCCCGCTACTATGCGGCGCATCCGACGATTGACGGTCAGCCGACCTTACCCTTTGAGATTTTCTCGACCGACTGGCGCTCGTTCTCCCTGAAGAACCCGCCGCAGCACCTCATCGGCGGTCGCAACGAAGGCGACGTGGTAGTCAATCCCGACACCCTGGCGGTTGAGATTTATCAAAACAAAGACTACGCCATGAGATACTACTCAAGGCTCAACCAAGCATATCACGACGGTCTCATCAACCCCGAGACATTCACGAGGAATCACGACCAGTTTATGTCCGTTATAGCACAAGGGCGCGTACTTTCAGTATTCTCGCAGCAATGGGCCTTTGGCGAAGGTGAGAATGTCCTGATAGGCGATGGCAGGCTGGAACGCACCTATGTGCCTCTCGGGCTGACCTTCGACCGCAACGAGCCATACCCGTACAACAGGCAAACCCACGCCGGCATAGCCGGTGGTAATGGCGGCGGCATAAGCGTGTCTTGCAGTGATGTCGACAGGGCGCTTAAATTCTTCGACCAACTGCTCATACCGGAAGTCCAGATTCTGCTCAACTGGGGTATTCTGGATAAAGACTTCTATGTCGATGATAACGGGACATTCAGGCGCACCCCCGAGCAAAAAGTCCTCCACGACGACCCCGACTGGCAACGCGATAATCTGGGGAAAGTAGTAAACGATTCTTTCGTCAAGCTGGAAGGCCGCCTGCCGGATGGCAACGCTGTAGGCCCGGGTAACTCCCCTGATGAAAGAATTGGAAACATGTATGATTACGACAGAGAGTTCTATTCCAACTACAGGCTGCCAAACGGCGAGAACTTCACACAAAGAGCCGACTTCCTGCCCCAATTCGAGCATCCCGGCTATTCCGAGGTATGGAGCTTGCTCTCCACAATGGATTCTGAAGCCGCCGAAAGACTGACCTTTGATAAGATAACAGATATCCAAAACAGATACCTACCCGGCGTGATAATGTCCTAACAATGCCTTTGCTCCGAAAGAGCGGTGTAAACACAGTTTAACCGCCCTTTCGGAGCATTCTTTCAGGTCAATGAGCGTTGATCAAAATTGCGTCATTTGATTTCTTTCAGTCTGCCAGCGCGGCAAGCGACAGCCATTGGAGGTCAAGTTATGAAGTATTTAGTATGGGTATGCGTTTTTTTTGCCTATTTGCTGATGTTTATCGGCGTTTTCACGTTGACGGGGAACATCACAAAGGGGCTGGAAGTGGAAATAGAAATTGAGCGGGAAGTATACGGGGAGATAATAACAAGAATGCAATCCGTGGATTTTGATGATATACCCGCCACATTATTCGGCGGAGGATATGAAACCATAAGATGGATTCTGGGAACGGTTGCTTTGCTTATCACAGTAGGCGGCGGTTTCTTAGCTGCGAACGCGCTGAGTATTTCATGGAGCGGCAGCGACGACCGGAAGCTGACGAAAACAGAGAAGATTATATGGGTCGGCACATTTGCTATATCGTTCTTCTTATTTAAGTTTATTTTCAACATAAACCATGTTGCTGATGTTCTCGGATTAACGGGCGTGTTTTTCTTAGCTGCTACATGCTTGGTTGCTTATTTCGTCCCCAGCTTCCTATGCAAACTGCTCTCCGGCAGTCATAATGCCGAAACACCGGCAGTCGCAAGCAAGGGGGTGACGGAATGAGCGGCACACATCTCCCGCTGATTGCGCCTCAGAAAAGAGGATTTTTCACAAGGGCGCGTTCACAAAAAGAACTTCTTCTTTTATCAATACCTTTTATCGTCTATTTCTTTATCTTCTCGTATTATCCCTTATGGGGTCTTACGATGGCGTTTCAGACTTTCAGACCTCATCTGTCTTTCTGGGAGCAGGAATGGGTAGGGCTTACCCACTTCAGGAGTCTTTTCTCCGATAAGTATTTTGCGCAGGCTCTCTACAATACGATTATGATGAGCCTCATAAACCTTGTCCTTCACTTCGTTACAGCAGTTGCGTTCGCATTGTTTCTCAATGAGCTGCGGCTTAGGTTCTTCAAGCGATTCGTGCAGACTATATCATACATGCCTCATTTCCTATCTTGGATTATCGTCTGCGGCTTGATTGCCAATATGCTGTCAATGGACGATGGGATTATCAATAATCTGCTGATGTGGTTTGGCATTATCGACAAGCCGATTCACTGGCTTGGCACGCCGGGTTACTTCTGGGGGATTGTCGGCGCTTCCAATGTGTGGAAATCAATGGGCTGGAACAGCATCATATATTTAGCAGCCATGACTGCCATAGACCCTGCTTTGTACGAGGCTGCGGCAATAGACGGCTGTGGGCGCTTCGGTAGGATGTGGCACATAACTTTGCCGAGCATTAAGCCTACAATCGTAATCTTGCTGATCCTGAACGCGGGGTGGATATTGAACGCCGGTTTCGAGGTGCAGTATCTGCTGGGCAACAGCGGGCTTGTCATGGATGTTTCAGAGACTATTGATATCTTCGTATTGCGCAGAGGGTTCGGCTCACGCAGCGTCATAGGTTACTCCTACGGTACTGCCGCAGGTATGTTTAAAACAGTGGTTAGTGTCGTTGTGCTGACCGTATGCAATTTCGCCGCAAAATGGGTAGGCGAAGAAAGGCTGGTATAGGGGGAACAAGTTATGAGTATGAAACGAACTACCTTCGAGAAAGTGTTCGACGTTATCAATATTACCTTTATGTTTTTGATTGTTATAGTCATGCTGTACCCTATCTGGAATACGCTGGTTATTTCCTTCAACGATGCCCGGGATACTATAAGAGGCGGGATTACCTTGTGGCCAAGGGTATGGTCATTATTTAACTATCAGAGCGTGTTCAAGAATGAATATCTGCTCGATGCTTTCTTCGTATCTGTTGCGCGTACCGTTATCTCCGTTGTGATCAATGTCATAACCGCAGGCTTACTTGCATACATACTGAGCCGCACGGAGTTTGTCCTCCGCAGGTTTTTGACGATTTTCATGATTCTGACCATGTATGTCAGCGCAGGCTTGATACCGCAGTTCTTCCTGTACCGCGACCTCGGGCTGTACAACAATTTCTGGGTCTATATCCTGCCGGGCATGGTCGGGCCGTTCAACGTCATCGTCATACGGACATACATCAAATCATTGCCCGGCTCCCTTGTGGAGGCAGCGAAAATTGACGGCGCGGGGGAACTTCGGATATTCCTCAGCATCATCTTCCCGTTATGTCTGCCTGTTCTCGCAACTATTGCCTTATGGGTAGGTGTCGGCTCGTGGAACTCATGGTTCGATTCCTTTATCTTCGCTCCCGCGCAGCAATATAGCACGCTGCAGTATGAGCTGATGAAGATGCTCTCGGCATCAATGCAGTTCGGCGCAAATCAAGCACCCGAATACATGATGCCCGGCCAGGAAATGCGCAACATAGTAACGCCGAACTCCATACGGGCGGCGATGACTATTGTGGCTACCGTGCCGATCCTGTTCGTATACCCGTTCCTGCAGAAGTATTTCGTAACAGTGAACATAGGCAGCGTGAAGGAATAGCGAAAAAACTATCCAGTGACCCGTGAACAGTACCTGTTTGCGGGTCATATTAATTTGCACGTTACAGGAAATGGGCAATGTCATTTAGAACAGTTTACACCGTGCCTTTCGCTCGTACAATTATTGCTTTTCTTCGCGCCTTTGCTTTATTGTCTGTGCTATCTCAAACTGCTTGTCCACCACCGGCCATATCCACATCAGGTTGAGCAGCACGGGGAGCGAGAATCCGCAAAACAGGAAAAAGAGCATAAGCGGTATTGTAAACAGCGTTACAGGGAAGTTAACGGCGAAAACAGCCAGAAACACCCCGCCCATGACCGCACCCATAAAGCTGCGCGGCATATGCGCAAACATGAAATAGAAGCAGTTTTTTACCACGAGCGTTGCTTTAAGGTCGATATACGCGAACTGTATGAAGATGTACGGCATGAACATCGCAAAGACCACAGGAACCACAATGGACGTAAGAACCATGAAAACATCGAGAGCTATGAACCCGGTTTTCAATAGGTTAAGCTGATAAATCCAGGCATAGACAAAAACAGCGCACAGTACGCCCGGCACAGCGGACTGAAGAAAATTCTCCCGGTATTTGCGCTTGAAGTCAACCCCAATATAACCAAGCTCGTCACCAAGCATCTTGGCGGCGCAGTAATAACATGCCGTAATAGCCCCGCCGAGCGGCAGCGCGAACACAACAGCGGCGATCAATGCCAAGTTCCCGAGAAAACCTAGTATCCAAAGTATATACACAGAAGCCGAAGGCAGTATGAACGCAAGGAGAATGAAGTTGAGCTTCAGCAGATCCAGATAATTCTCGTACAATACACGCAAAAAAAGCGCAATGCCTTTTTTCGGCGGCTCGTCTTTCTCAATCCCCGGTCCCGGCTTATTCCAATCCCGTTTGAATATCCCCATAATAATCGCCCTCGCTGATTTATAATTTACCGTGAGTGAGCATTCTATCAGAAAACCTTGTGATTTGCTAGTCAAATATTGTCACATAATATGTCACATAAAGTCAATATTCAGTAGCAAAAACCATAAAATGAATAAGTTAGCAATTTTTGGTAAATTCTTAGCAATATATTTGTAGAAAAGCAGACAAGCGCTATTTATTATAAGTGTAACAGATTGTTCACAAATCAAATCATCTTGGGGGTGATAGCAAGGATAGTGGATGCTCCGACAAGGAGCCGCTTAACCACGCTGTGCGCAGCAGCGAGGCTGAAAAACGCTGAGGCAGTAGATAGTTATCAGTTATCAGTTATCAGTTATCAGTTACCGGTTATCAGTTGTAATCATCTGACACTGTAGAACTTACAAACTAACAACTGAATCGGCGGCGGGGAATCACAACCCCAGAAGAAAAGAGACTGAAAAAGTAGAGACCTACTACAGAATAAGAGGCATAACTTTATTTTGGAGGTTCACACATGAAAAGAAAGTCCGTAAAAAGACTGACAGCACTGATGATAAGTGCTGTGCTTCTGCTTGGGCTGATACCCGGTATGGTCGTACAAGCGGATGAAGGCATATTCCTTGACATGGGCGAAGGAAGAAAGAACACTGACTTAATCGAAGCAATCGAATTAGAAACAGTTAAAGCGCTGTATGAAGACTCATACGCGCCGATAGTCCCGCTGTCCGATACGGCAATGACATTCGACATTTACAACTTCGACGGCGCATGGGCCGAACTGACCGTAGCCGCAGTCATCAACTTAGGCGATGGAAGGATCGTGGAAACCTCTGAACTGTCGACAGACATGTTCAGAGTGACAGGTCGCCACGCCCGCGCCAGCAACAATACCCAGTCATGGTCCGGCACGCGCTTTATCAAGGACATATACGCCAGCACGGTCGACAACTGGGGTACGCCGGCAGCTGAAGGCCAATATATCGTATTGGAGTTCTACGCGTGGGGTCCGTTCGGAGGCGACGAGATGGACGGAAGAGCGTCGATTCAAACACATGTTTATCAAATTGTACCAACCGCAGGCTATGAAAACCTTACACTAAAAGACGGCTCTGTCGTAGCCCTCAGCCTGACCCAGAACGGCAACACAGCCATCAGCCCCGTCATCGACCTGTTCAAACTGGAAGTTTTCTCCGGCAGGAACCATGCCGTGTACCGCAACGAAGCCGCGCAAGCCGAGCTGGGTCCCCTTCCGCTCGTAGTGCATATCCACGGCAACAATCAGGCGCAAGACTGGCGTAACCCGCTGTCATACAGCAATAACGCCACATACTTCGCCAGACCGGAAAACCAAGCTAAATACCCGTGCCATGTCCTTGCGCCATCAAGCGGCTCGGGAGCAAGCCTTGGAGCCGGCGTAGCAGACAACATTGTGAACAAAATCAACGCAATGGTTCTCGAAGGCGCGGTCGATCCGGATCGTATTTACATTACCGGGTACTCCATGGGCGGTTCGGGTGTATTCCAATCGATGGCCGCTGCGCACAACAACAACGCGATTAACTGGAGTTTTGCCGCCGCAGTTCCCATTTGCCCGCAATCCACATCCGCGCTCACCCAGACGATTGCCAACAATCTGAAAGACACGCCGCTCTGGGCATTCGTGTCCTTAGGGGATACATCACCTGTAAACGCCTTAAACAATTTCTTTGGCGGCGGGATTGGCTCTTCCACACTCACAAACGCCCGCTATACATTCTTGGTTGATAACAAAACAACAGTATGGCCATACAGCCCTGCCGAATGGCTGCCGTATATGGCCAGGACACTGGTAATCCCCGGGCATACTTACCAAAATCTCACCGTCGCCACCAACTACACAGGCTCATACCGCGCTGGCAACGTATTCCCGGACGGCCACTGGCTGTTTGACGGCCATCAAGCGTGGATTCCCATTTTTAACAACCCACTCAGGCCTATTGATGGGTACGATGGCATCGTAGCCCCCGGATATGTAACATCCGGAAGAGCCACAAATGCCGCAACATGGAATGCACTTGATGTCAAGCAATCCGAATACGACTGGATGATAGACTGGATGTTTGCTCAGACCAACAGAATAGTGCACGAAGACCTGGAACTCTCCTTCGACGTGCGCAGCGAAAGCTACGCGTGGAGCGAGAAGACGATGGCTGTGGTCATCGACCTCGGCGAAGGCAGGGTGGCTAATACATCAGACCTTACAAATACCATGTTCACGGCAGTAGGTCAGTCCAGGCGTGTCAATAACAACGCCTTGGTTAACGACTGGGGACGCCACGGTACGCGTGTCATCAACAGGGTGTACGCCAGCGAAATCAACAACTGGAACAACCCGGCGGACAGCGGGCGCTATATCGTAGTCGAGTTCAAGTCCTGGGGCGGCAACATCTTCAACTCCCTTGGCCAAGGCACCGCGCTCGCGACGCATGACGGCGGACAGGCTCTGCTTCTGTCATACACAGTGACAGCCAACACGCTCATCCCGCTGGCTGACGGCAGCTTCATAGGGACATCAGCCTCGTTCAATCAGACTGAGCATAATAAGCATGGCATACTGGCCAACAACCACATCAGCCCGATCATCGACCAGTTTATCCCCACCATCAGCAGAACGGTCGGAGGCGGCACGTTGACATACTCTACGTTCTATAACAGGGACGCAGACGGCGAAATCCAGATGAACCGCCCGCTGTTCATCCACCTGCACGGCGGCGGACAGGGCAGCCACTGGAGGCAGCCGCTGGGCTACAGCAACAATGCGACTGTCCTCGCAGAACCCGAATGGCAGGCCAGATACGGCGCACATATCCTAGTGCCGCTCAACTCAGGCAACGCACAGCTTGACTCCACTGCGGCGGTAGTCAGGGAAATGATAGCGGAAGGCTTGGTTGACCCGAACCGCGTATATGTAAGCGGCTACTCTATGGGCGGCCAAGGCACGATCAATATGATGCTCCGCCACCCGGAACTTATTGCTGCTGCTGTCCCCATCTGCCCCGCATCGATGACTATGCTCAACGCGACCAACATCCAGACCATCGCGGATATACCGCAGTGGTGGATGGTTTCCGAGGGCGAATACAACCGGGGCGGCTACCAGTCCATCTGGACTGACATGGAGACATTCTTCGGTGTTCCGGGCGGGTATCTCAGAGCTACGGGCACGAACTTGAACACGCTGTTGGCAAGTCAGGCAAGGCTCGGCCTTGGCAATCAGCTCAACGATGTGAGGTACACAAGGTTCCTTACGAATAAGATAGACGCATTCCCCTACGGCCCTGATCAATGGCTCGAGTACATGCCTCATAACGAAATCACCGAAGATGGCTACTGGATATTCAACGGGCATCAAGGCTGGATACCGGTGTTCAACGGCGGTTTTGAAATCAAGGAAGCATATGACAGCGGTTACGCTCCCCGCGAGCTGTATGACGGGTTCACCCCCGGCGACTCCACGGCATTCTTCGATTGGATGTTCGGGTTCAACGTAACCTTCGATGCCAATGGCGGTGAGTTTGAGGGTCTTACGAAAGTAAGAGTAGGCTTAGGTTCGCCGGCAGCGGTGCCGGCTGTCCCGACAAGAGCCGGGTGTACGTTCAAAGGCTGGTATCTGGACGGCGAGGAGTTCGACTTCTCAACTCCGATCACAGGAGACATCACACTGGTAGCGCAGTGGTATGCCGGAACCATAAGAATCACGGAAAACGGCTCGCTAGCCGCTGCGATGGTGGCTGTAACGCGCAACTCCGTACGCACATTCAGCGTAACCCCCATCCCTGCTGATGCCTCGATTATGGGCAATGTTACATGGTCGGTTAATAATACTAACCTTACAACGGTAGACCAAAACGGCGTAGTAACCGTAAAAGGCATAGCAGGCAACGTAACGCTGACCGTAAGAACCGCCGCAGGGCTGACCCACAGCATAGTGCTGAGAATCACTTAGCTAGTTGCACTCCTTTCAATAAAAGTCTGATATAGCGGCAGAACGCCATATGAAGCTGAAATCGCTTCATATGGCGTTTTGCCGCCGGGACAGCAAACACCTCACACAGAATCATAGCAATATCTGATAGCCTTTTCGCAATATGTATGTAGATTAATGAACAAACAATTGATAAAATGAATTATGGAAACAGAAACATCGTTATGGTACAGGCAGCCTGCTCCTGCGGATAAATGGACGGAGGCTCTGCCGATTGGCAATGGACGGCTTGGTGCTATGGTCTTCGGCGGCGTTCTTTGTGAGCGCATACAGTTCAACGAAGAATCCGTCTGGTCCGGTGGTTTCCGCAACCGCAACAACCCATTTGCCGAGAGGGAGCTTAATAAAATCCGCGCGTTCTTGAGCGAGGGCAAGATAAGAGCGGCGGAGGATTTGGCGCGCTATGCCCTGAGCGGTACACCGGAGTACCAGCGGGCTTATCAGTCCTTGGGGGATATGCACTTCCGGTTTCACGGCATACCTGAGGATTTCAGCGGGTATGAGCGCAGGCTCTGCCTGGATGAGGCAATTGCTACAACAAGGTTTATCCCCGGCGGATTCCTATACGAACGTGAGATATTCGCTTCCGCGCCTGCGGATGTAATTGTAATAAGACTATCAACGAGCAATCCCGGAGGGATGAGCTTTGACTGCCGCCTTGTCCGAAACCGGCTGTGCGAAACCACCGGTGCCATCGGCACCAATGGGACATTTCTCAGCGGAGCCAATGGAGGCGCTGACGGTATTTCTTTTCACTGGGCAGAGATAGCGCAGAGCATAGGCGGCGAAGTGGAAGCTATTGGCGAATATCTGGTGTTCAGGCGTGTAAGGGATGCATTTATATATACCAGCGCAGTTACCGGCTTCCGCTCAGAAAACACCCTGGAGCAATGCCTCGGGATCATTAGGAATGCCGAAAAAGCGTCTTATGCGAGCCTCAGGGCTGAACATATATGGGATTATAAGGAACTGGAAAGCCGCATATCTATTTCTCTAGGGAGCAGCGGTTCAGATTCTGCCGGTGATAAACTCCCTACGGACGAGCGGCTTGCCGGAATGAGAGATGGCAAGGAGGACCTTGGCTTGATCGCCCTGTACTTCAGGTATGGGCGGTACTTGCTTATATCTTGCAGCCGCCCGGGTACGCTGCCCGCTAATCTTCAGGGCATATGGTGCGAACATTTCCTGCCTCCCTGGGACAGCAAGTATACGATTAACATCAACACGCAGATGAATTACTGGCCTGCGGAAATCTGTGCCTTGCCGGAATGCCATGTTCCGCTTTTCGACCATATCAGGCGCATGCATCCCAGAGGTATCGAAACAGCGAGCGAAATGTACGCTTCAAGAGGATTTGTGGCACACCATAATACCGACATATGGGGTGATTGCGCCCCCCAGGACACATGGACTCCTTCGACATACTGGATGTTGGGGGCTGCATGGCTCTGCCTGCATATATGGGAGCGTTACGAATATACCCTTGATTTGGGGTTTCTTGATGAGCATTACGATTTGATAAAAGATGCCTGCCTCTTTTTCATGGATTTCCTTATTGAAAACGAGCGGGGCGAGCTGGTTGTGTCTCCATCGGTGTCGCCGGAAAACACTTATGTTTTACATGACGGCGTTCAAGGCGCTTTGTGCGAAGGCTGCGCCATGGATGGGCAGATTCTCACCGAACTGTTTACAGCCTGTGAGCAAGCCTGCCGGCTTCTTTGCAGAGACCTTGACTTCGCCGCCGAGGTTGCCGCGATGCGCTGTAGCCTGCCCCCTGCGCGTGTCGGCGAAAACGGCGGCATCATGGAATGGCTTGTCGATAGAGAAGAAGCAGAACCGGGCCACAGGCATATATCCCACCTGTTCGCGCTTTTCCCCGGCAGCGGGATTTCCCCGGAGGATACGCCTGCTCTGGCTGAAGCGGCCCGGAGAACGCTTATGATGCGTCTTTCGCATGGCGGCGGGCATACCGGCTGGAGCCGCGCCTGGATAGCGAACCTTTGGGCAAGGCTTGGCGACGGTAACGAGGCGTACCATCATTTAAACGAGCTGCTGCGCCATTCAACTCTGCCAAGCCTGCTTGACGATCATCCACCATTCCAGATAGACGGGAACTTCGGGGCAACAGCCGCCATCGCGCATATGCTTTTGCATAGCACCCCGAACCGGCTCCACTTTCTTCACGCCTTGCCGGATGCATGGAAATGCGGCTCAATCACAGGGCTTCGCGCTAAAGGCGGTCTGACGGTGGATATGTCATGGGAAAACGGTTTGATAACCCAGGCATGCATCACCGCATCGCATGAGTACGAAGGCTTACTGGTGTGCAATGGTATGGAAAGGCAAGTCAAGCTAAGCCGAGGCGAGAGGTACAGCCTCTAAGGAGCTGTGAAACCATGACTTGCACACTCTGCCTTGTCTTTTTACCGCCGGAGGGCCTATTTAAACCGCAAGGAGGGCTGTTTTATGTTAACAGCGCAAAAAAGAAAATCAAGAAAAATTACATCAGTCAAGCGAACAGATGATTCGCTTATTATGCACAGCGGCTATGGGACCTTTAAGCTTTCGCCGAAGAATGAACACATTATAAGAATCAGCTTTGCGCGCAGCATTGATACCCATGAACCTGAGCCGGCAACCAATGATGTTATCTCAGAAACAGGAATAGGGATTGTGTATGACGGGGGGTATTCTTCCTGGGAACATATTGAATCGGAAAACAATATCACTCTTAAAACTTCTGCCGTTACATTGGAAATAGCAAAAGATACAGCGTCAATCAGCTACTACGATAGCAACAATATGCTATTATTGGCAGAGCGCTCCGGCGAAAGCAGAAGCATGGATGAGTATGATTCATACAAGACAGTTATCGATGAATCTACGGAAGTGGAGGTTATAGACACAGCAGACGGCGTAAAACGGAGAATAAAGTCACCAAAGAGAATCTTAGATAAAAAGCTGTACCGCACACGGCTGCACTTAGATTGGCAGGAGGGTGAAGCATTGTTCGGGCTCGGCCAAGGCGAAGAAGGGGTACTTAACTTAAGAGGCACAACCAGGTATGCGCATCAAGGGAATATGAAAATCGCCGTGCCGTTTTTGCTCTCCTCAATGGGATATGGGATTTTGCTTTCTACCGGAAGCCCTGTAATATTTAATGATACGGAGTTCGGTTCATATCTCTATACAGAAGCGGATGTGCAGATGGATTATTACTTTATAGCTGGTGGCAGCTTTGACAATATCATCAAAGGTTACAGGCTGTTAACCGGTAAAGCCGCAATGCTCCCGAAATGGGCGTTCGGATATATACAGTCTCAGGAGCGTTATGAGACCGCTGACGAGCTTATAGCCACCGTTAAGGAATACCGCCGCAGGAATATCGGTCTGGACTGCATCGTGCTTGATTGGATGTCATGGCCGGAGGGTTTGTGGGGTCAAAAGTCATTTGACGAAAAACGCTTCCCGGACCCGTCGGCTATGATGGATGAAATACATTCGTTAAACACCAAGATGATGATATCCATCTGGCCGAGCATGGATGAAAAGGGTGATAACGCAAAGGAGTTTGCCGGAAAAAACTTAATGCTACCCGCAAGCAATGTATATGACGCATTTAACGAGGAAGCCCGGCGGCTGTATTGGAAGCAGGCTTTTGATGGGCTGTATGCGCATAATATCGATGCTTGGTGGTGCGACAGCAGCGAACCTTTTACCCCTGAATGGTCTGATAACGTTCGCCCGGAAGCAAGCATATTGTATTGCCGCTATTTAGAAGAAACCTACAGCTTCATGCCGCCGGAGAAAAGCAACGCTTATGGCCTTGTCCACGCTCAGGGCATATATGAGGGGCAGAGGAGCGTGACGGAAGATAAGCGGGTCGCGAATCTTACGAGAAGCGGATATACAGGCCAGCAGAAATACGGTACCATTCTTTGGTCGGGTGACATAAGCGCAAGCTGGGATGTATTTAGAAGGCAAATCGCCGACGGCCTGAATTTCTGCGCAAGCGGGCTGCCCTACTGGACACTCGATATTGGCGGCTTTTTTGTCAAGCAGGGAACGCCTTGGTATTGGTCAGGCGAATACGAAAAAGGCACGGAGGATTTAGGGTATCGCGAGCTTTACACGCGTTGGTTCCAGTACGGCGCGTTTTTACCCGTTTTCCGTGCGCATGGTACTGATATCAGAAGAGAGATATGGAACTTCGGCGAGCCGGGAGAAATGTTTTATGACGCATTAGTAAAAGCTGTTGATCTTAGATACAGCCTTATGCCGTACATCTATTCACTAGCCGCCGCCGCATGGTATGACGACAGCACTATTATGAGAATGTTAGCTTTCGACTACCCTGATGATAAACAGGCATTGGATGTCAGCGACCAGTATATGTTCGGCAGAAGTATAATGGTCTGCCCTGTCACAGAACCGATGTATTATGGTGTTGATTCAAAACCTCTTGACTGCAGCGAACGCAGCCGTGTTGTGTATCTGCCGGGTGGTACGCGTTGGTACGATTATTGGACAAACAAAAGATATGACGGCGGACAACGCGTTACAGTCCGTGCTGATATATCTGAGATTCCGCTGTTTGTCAGAGAGGGAAGCATAATCCCCATGACAAAGCCAATGAACTTCACCGGCGAAGATGCGTCCGCTCCGGTTGAGCTAAAGATATACCCCGGATGCGACGGTGAATTTCTGCAATACGACGATGACGGCGACGGCTATATGTATGAAAAAGGCGCATATGCCCTGACCCGCATATCATGGAGCGACAATAAGGGAGAAGTGAACTTCGAAACGCTTAACAGTTATCCCAAAGCAAAAACTTATGAATATATAATATGTATTCAAAAGGAGGTTTAGCATAATGCATACATCTATTAAGAATATAGGGTTTAACCCTTACCTACCTTCCTGGGAGTATGTTCCGGATGGCGAGCCGCATGTGTTCGATGATCGCGTATATATCTACGGGTCACACGATAAGTTCAACGGCCATGTTTTCTGCCTAAACGACTATGTATGCTGGTCAGCGCCGGTTGATGACCTGCGGCAATGGCGGTACGAAGGGGAGATATATAAAAAAAGCGATGACCCCCTTAATCCCGACGGGAGGATGTGCCTGTATGCGCCCGATGTTGCTAAAGGCACTGATGGGCGGTACTATCTATACTATGTGCTGGATAAGGCGTCGGTGGTTTCTGTGGCTGTTTGCGCTACCCCTGCGGGGAAATATGAGTTTTACGGTTATGTGCAATATCCGGACGGCTCGCGGTATGGCGAACGCTTCGGCGACGAGCCGCAGTTCGACCCCGGCGTATTGACAGAAGGCAAGATAACTTATTTGTATACCGGTTTTTGCGGCAAAGGGGACACATCCCGTTCCGGCGCTTTGGGTGTAGCCCTTGCCGCCGATATGCTAACAATTACGGATGGTCCGTACACCGTGGTACCCGGGACATGCTACGGTGAGGGTACGGAGTTTGCGGGGCATGAGTACTTTGAAGCCGCATCCATCCGCAAACTGGGGGATACTTATTATCTCGTCTACTCTTCCGCGCCTATGCACGAGCTGTGTTATGCCACAAGCAAAAATCCACTACGGGATTTTAAGTACGGAGGTGTAATAATCAGCAACTGCGATATGCACATTGGCAGCTACAAACATGCGGGAAAACCTACGAACTTTACCGCAAATAACCATGGCAGCATCGAGGAGATTAACAATCAATGGTATATCTTCTATCATAGGCATACTAACGGCACTTGGTATTCGCGCCAGGCTTGCTTAGAGAAAATTGATATCAATGGCGACGGATATATCGCGCAGGTTTGCATGACATCACAGGGTGGAAACGGGGGGCCGCTGCCCGGATGCGGGGAGTATCCGGCGTACATAGCCTGTAACGTATTCCGCGCCGACGATAAAGACGGCCCGTACCCTAGAATAACCCAAGACGGTAAAGACGGAGATGAAGAACAAGGATATATCGCAGATATTTCTGACTTAGCTGTCATAGGGTTTAAGTTCTTTGATTGCACAGGAATAAAGAGCGTAAAAGTGAAAACGCGGGGGTATTGCAATGGCTTGTTTGAAGTCAGCACCTCATGGCAGGATAAGCCTTTGGGAGAAATCCAGGTTGAGTTTTCAAATATCTGGACGGAGTTTAAGGCGGATATCAACATACCGGACGGCGTTCATGCTATTTTTTTCACATACAAGGGCGGCGGCAGTGCTCAAATGGCATCTTTTACGCTGGATGATAATGACAGTTGAAAAACCGGCCACTAGTAGTCCGTTCTCAAAATACCTACACAAACCTTGCAACGCTATTGCAGATAGCCGAATTTGATAAGAAAATGTCAAAAAAAGGAAACAAAGCAATATTTGCCGGGAATATAGCAACATATGTGTAGATATTTTAGTGTGCAATGCGTAAAATGGGTCATGTGAAATGAGCAGCGTGGTAGCAAGCATAGTGCTATCAATTTGGAAGCTCCTTTCTTCTCCTTTCAAATCGGATAGACCACACAAAGCAGCAACACGCCATATGGAACTGTACGTTTCATATGGCGTGTTGCCGCCCGAAAGCCTATTCTATACACTCGAAATACATCTTAATATATCCTATATTCCCCTCCGAGCATCATCAGGGAGAACAGATACAGGCAATTATCATAGTACCGCCTGTCTCCTTTTCGCAGCGGGGTGTCCCATAATTTCCTCACCCACTCCAGGCGGTAGGGATTATCCGTGGCAAGCGACGCGGCGGCGGTCGTGGCAACTATAGCCGTCGGGTGCAGCGCGGGTATGCCTACCGGGGTGCCATTGAGCAGATATGAATCATATTCCCCAAACACCGTATTCTCAAAAAGCCAGATCTGCAATCGGTTCATGGCTGCGGACATTTCGGGAGTACTGCCGCACCATGCGGCATCCAGCCCTATATTCATCGCAACCCTGTAAGCATCGGAATAAAACTCCTGCGCCTTATCCTTGAACCGCATCGGCACGGCGTTATAATCAGCATACTCCGGCGCCATGCCTGTTATAGGGTGGCAGGACTTGACTATGTACTCCCTGCTGGCCAGCGCTGCTTTCTTCCAGAAAGGGCGGTCCCGCTCGTCTGCGCGCTCCGCGAATATCTCGTAAAAATGCGGAAGATGGTACGATGGGTCGGAAAACGTTGCTTCGGGGACAAACTTGATGTAATGGTTGTCCGGATCCCACATCGGGTTGCCTCCCGGAACTATGTCTGCCTGGTGAATGCAATGGCGCAAGATATCGCAGGCCTGGGTGCTGTAATCAAACGGGGCATGCCCATCCCCCCAACGCGCCGATGCGAAAAACAGCGCAAGGGCATAGTATTCTTCACCATCAGGCGCGGGACCTTCGTAGTTCCTCTTGCCATCAGGCTTGACCGACCAGGCGAAATACCCTTCGTACTGACCTTCCGCATGGTGCATATGTGTCTTGGAAAACAGCCAGAGCCGGTCAAAAATATCCTTGCGATCCATCTGCACAGCCATCATCATGCCATAACTCATGCCCTCGGTACGGGCATCATGGTTGCCTGTATCAAGCATATAACCCATATCCTCCCCGGCATCGAAGTATATCCGCTCAACAGGGTCGAAGAACATGGTGTTAAAGTCATCGCTGATCCTTTGCTTGATTTCCCCCTGCGGAATGCCAATTTCCGCGAACAAATTCATATAGGTTCTCATATGAAACGCTCCTCTCTATTAAGATGCAAAAGTGCTTTTCGATGCCATTTTATAAGATAAGAATCGTGTTTGCAAGACTTATTTTGTCACAACAATGTCACAAATAGTTGAATTGAATAAACAAAATGCGAATTTTGCGAATAATAGCAATATCTGTCAGGTATATAGCAATATATGTGTAGCTTCGTGAACGGGTAATGTATAAAATAATTCTAAATTCATAATAAAATATTCATTTTTATTTCCAAACGGAGGTGATAAACGGATAGCTCACTGCTCATATTGAGCCGCTTCACCACGCTGCGCGACAGCAGCGAGGCTGAAAACGGGGAACCACAACCCCAGAACAAAAGCGGCATAAATAACTGAGCGCGCTTGCCGTACTCAGACATTATTATTTGGAGGTACACATGAAAACAAAAAAGACGCACATAATCGCAGCCGTCATGAGCCTTGTCATGCTCTTTTCGCTGATTCCGGCGAATCTGCTGACAGCATCTGCAAACGATGTTATCACACAGTTTGACCTGCAGACAGCCTTGGCGGATATCCCGGCAGGATTCGTAATCGAAGAACGCGTCAACGGCATTCAGCCCGCAGGCCCTGCCGTGCTTACCGTCACAGACGAAGGCAGCGGCAAAAAGGGCATCACAGTCACTAACAGAACAGATAGCTGGAACGCAATAGACATCAGCATCGCTGTTCTGGACTTGTTCGCGGGGCAGGACTATATCTTCAGCGTATCCGGCAGGACGAGCGGCAACACCGGAGTACAGACACAGGTGACCGGTACATGGACTCCTGTAATCAACCAAGGCAATCACAACGGAGCCTTCACACGCAGCCAGACCCATAACTCATTATCAGCCAATATCGCCAATGCATGGAATGAGAACATCCGCATCCAGACTACAAACACAGCGACCTACACAATCACAGACTTCATAGTCACAACGACAACCCCGAAGCCGTCTGCTTGGGATGAAGTGCCGTCGTTGAAGGACGCTTATGCGAGCTTCTTCCCGATAGGCAACCTGGACACACAATACAGCTCTGGTTTTCAGAGCATGTGGCTTCGCCATTATAACGCAATAACAGCGGAAAACGCTATGAAGCCCAATGCTTGGGGCAGTCAGGCTAATCATGCTGTGATACCGAGCGGTGTCACCAATATGATGAACTGGGCAAGGAATAACGACATCGAAGTCCATGGGCATGTATTGGTCTGGCACTCACAGTCCGCTACATGGATGACCCACACAGGTTCAGGTAGCAACATAGTGTACAGAACCCGCGCCCAAGCTAAAGCTAACCTCGAAACCTTCATAAAAGGCGTAGCCGAGCATTTTGAAAACAACTACAAAGACGAACTCGTTTCATGGGATGTCGTCAACGAGGCGTTTGAAAACGGCAATGGCTTCTGGAGGGAATCACTTCGGGAAAACGTGCCCTGGTTCTTAGCGTATGAGAACGGAGCGGATAAAGCCGCAGGCGAGTTCGGCGGCGACTACCTCTATGATGCTTTCGTATTTGCCCGCAAGTACGCCCCAAGCGCGAAACTCTACTATAACGACTTCAACATGGACACGCCCAGCAAGTTCACGGCCGTAGCTGATATGGTCTGCGAGCTTAACGCGCAGTGGGCGCGGGATACAGTGAACAACCCACAGGCAAATGCTGCCCTTACAGGCTCCCAAATGCAGATTATCAACGCATACAAAGCCGCTGGCGGAAGACTGTTGATTGAAACAGTAGGCTTGCAGTCGCACCAAGTAGTAGGGGGAAGTTTAAAGAACATCGAGGATTCCATCACGACAATGGTTGATGCCGGTGTTACGGTAGCCATTACAGAACTGGATATTGCCATCCCGAACACAAGGCATAATCCCGCAGGCCAGCGCATCCGCCCGACGGAAGAACAGCTACTCACCCAAGGCAGATGGACAGCGCAGCTCTTCCAGATTTACCGCAAACATGCGGCACATATAGAGCGCGTGACATGGTGGGGCGTAGCTGACGGCAATAGCTGGATTGACGGCAACGATGCCGCTTATGGCTTGCTCTTTACCGATACAGGCTACGACGGTACAGGTGTAAGAAGAGCGAAGCCTGCTTATTGGGCTATGCTTAACCCTGACAAGTTCCTTGCGCAATACGGATATGGGGACTCAGGCCCGCTCGAAGCTCCCAGGCGTCAGTTTACTTTCGCATCAAAAGGCACGCCTGATATAGCTGATTTCGGCTTAGCACAATGGCAGCTTGCCGCTCCAGGCTGGGCTAGAAATGTAGCAACCGTAAGGTCGGATCGTTTCGTTGACAATACGACCGACGGCGCGACCGGCACTACTACAGTCCTATGGGATGACGACAACCTTTATGTACGCGTCGAAGTAGCTAAGGAAGGCCCGCTATATACGCATAATGACCCATGGCAGAACGACAGCGTAGAGGTATTCCTCAGCGAATCCAACAATAGGTCCAGTTTATACAGGAACGACGGAAGCGACGGACAGTACAGAGTGAACTTCCAGAATACCGCATCATTCGATAAAGGCGCGAATACCAGTGTTGGCTTTGAGTCTTATGTTCAGGTTCTGCCCGGCGAGGGTTACATCGTTCAGATGAAAATCCCGTTCCGCCTTAGCGCACCTAAAGATATGCAGGACGTAGGATTTGACGTGCAGATAAACACAAACACAGGCTCATCCAGAACAGGAATTGCTGTTTGGTGCGATACCTCAGGAGGCGGGCTATGGCAGAGCCCGACCCCGATGGGACAGCTTACGCTTATAGACGGAGCAGACCCGAGGCGCGACACTATGTCTTCCGGCACTGCTGTATACGGCTCCCCGGCCGGTATTAACGATCCTGTTTGGGCAGAAGCCTCAGAACTTCTCGTCGACAAATGGGTCACTGATGCTTCTGTCAGAGGCGCGACGGGCGTAGCCAAGACCATGTGGGACGAAAACTACCTTTATACCGTAATCGACGTCACAGACTCATTGATTGATGTCTCCAACGGTAACACATGGCTGCAAGACTCCATAGAGTTCTGCCTCGATAAAAACCGTGTGAAACGCGCTGATTACCCGAGCGCATCCAATGGCGGCCAGTACCGTGTCACCCTTGATGAAGCCATTCACACAAACCCTGCTGATATCTCCGCAGACGTTCTCCGCGAAGTGGAAATGACTGCAACCGGATATAAGATTTATATTGCCATGCCGATTAACAACATGAATCTAAGCGCTGACACAGGCGGAATGGTGGCATTTGACATCCAGATTAACGATGCCGCCAATGGCGACCGTTTCGGCATAGCCACATGGAGTGACATGACAGCCGCAGGTTACAGCAACAGTACCCGCTTCGGGGATCTGACTCTTGCCCCCAAAACCCTTCCCGGCTTTGCAGGCTGGTCGTTTGCAACCGAGCCTGATGTCGCAGACCTTACAGACGGCACTGTATTCGCAGCAGCAGGCCCGATGTCTTCAAGCGGGAGCGCGACGCTTACTGTCCGCGAGAATATGCCGCTGCGAGACATCCATGGCTGGACTCATCTCGACCGCTCATTCAAGGGCTTTCAGCTTACGCGTCCCGCAGCGTCTGACAGACTCTTAATTGACCCTGATATCCTCGGTCTTGTGCCAGGCGTGAATTATGTTTGGGAAGTGGAAGGCTACCGCGCAAGCGGCACACACCGCCCAGCGATTTCTCCAATGCGCGGAAATACGGCTGTTTCGACGACAACCGCAGCACCGCTTGCCAACAACAACACCAACCGCCAAGGCTATTTCACAATGTCGATAGGATTCGAACACGCAGCCGATATCACAGCGTACAGCTTCCATGGTGTCGGCAGCAACAATACAAACGCAACAGCAGGCGAATTGTTTGTATACCGTATATCCGTCAGATCGACAAACTCCTATGTTCTATATGACGAAGACTTCAGCGATGGATTCGGGGATGTACTCAAGGGTGCGAAATCCGATACTGAACAGCTAATATGGACTATTATCGACGACCCATCCAACCCCGGCAACAAAATTCTCCACACCTCAATGGAAGGTCCGGGATATGCTGGTTTTGACATCTTGGATTTAGACGTACCGGAAGGCGCGTATGTAACAGCCTCCACAAGAGTGAGGAGAGCATCCGCAAACGACGGTTATACCGGCACAAGCACTTTCCGCATTGCTACAGGAGTAGCCGGAACGGTCGCCAACTGGGAAGCAGTAAGAGACAGGAAAGCTCTGACTACAGAATGGCAGATATACACAGTAACGATGCAACTCCCGGCCGGCACGACCGTCCATGCGTTCCAGTTCTGCAAAGACACCGAGGCATACACGGGGATTCTCGAGTTTGACTGGGTTTATGTGGAAATCCTTGATGCTCCTCCGCCGATACCGCCTGCATCATGGCAACCTAGCAGTGAAGTACCATCTCTTGCCGATGCTTTTGCAGATTACTTCACATTGGGTAACATTCTGGACCGTATCCCCGGCAGCGAAGTCGAAGAAATGTTCTTGCATCAATACAACTCTGTGACTATGGAAAACGCGATGAAACCGGGCGGTATGAGCCCTGCCAAAGGTGTGTATACCCTTGACCATGCCAGCGAGTTTGCTGAATGGGCTTTGTCAAGGAATCTTGAGTTCATTGGTCATACACTGGTATGGCATGCGCAGTCTGCAGCATGGCTGAACATGAACCCCGACGGTACTCCTGTCACATACGCAGAAGCAAGAGAGAACCTTGAGGACTTTATTAAGAACGTTGCCGGGCACTTCGCAGGCAAGGTCGACGCATGGGATGTCCTTAATGAACTCTTCCACAGCGGCGGCGGCACTGCGACCAACCGCTGGTGGACTAACATACGTACAAATTCCACAAATGGGCATCCGTGGCGTGCTGCATACGCGAATCAAGCTCCCGCAGGGGTCAATGACCACGACTTCGTATACGACGCATTCATGCTTACGCGTAAATATGACCCCAATGCGAAGCTCGTGTATAATGACTATAACAACGATAGCACCACGAAGTCTCAGAATATCCGCGATATGGTAAACAATATAAATGCTATCTGGGCAACGGATACCGTGAACAATCCACAGGCTAAAGCTTCTTATGGCACACCTGGACTCGGAGCTAACGCAACTGCATGGCGCGCAAATGATGTAGCCATCGTTCAAGCGTACTTCAACGATGGCGGGCGTCTGCTGATCGAATCCATTGGTATGCAGACTCACTTCCAAGCCAACACAAGTTTAGCTAACGTACGCACATCGCTTGGAAACTTCATGGGAGCTGTCGGCGTAACGCTCCATGTCACAGAGCTTGATGTCGGTTCAGGGTCATTCAGCGGAAACACCTACAACCCGGGTACACAAAGAACAATGTACGAGAATCTGTTTAGATTATACATGGACAATGCTCACCGCATCGAAAGGGTGACATTCTGGGGTACCAATGACATCCAGCATTGGAGATCGAACGAAAGCGGAACGCTCTTCGCCAGACCGACGGCATATGACCCTGTGTTCCGTGCGAAGCCGGCTCTGCACGCAGTCGCCGCCTTGACTAACCCGAACCCGCCCGCAGGCTTTGCAAACTACACAGCAACGGGACTGAGCGCGGCATTTGCCGGCGGTGCAGGTGAGATTGTTGTAGGCCGAGCAGCCGCTTTCCAAGTCAATCTAACAGCCGAAGGAAGCGCGACATTCACAGTTACGGATACCCCGGCGATTGCCAACTTCATCGCAAATGGTCTGCCGCAGGGATTGTCCGTCACAGCAGTCACGATAAACGACTCGAAAAACGCGACGATAACAATCAGCGGAACGCCTGCAGCGACAGGATCATTCAACCTATACCCGCAGGTCAGGCTTGGCTCTTCCGGTTCGGCAACAGCAGGAACGACAAATGTCATCGGCGACTGGCTCGGCACACGCATAGTGCAGCCGCTGGTGCTGGCAGTCAGGGATCCTTATGTGTACACAGTAACATTCGATGCCAATGGCGGCGAGTTATCCGGACCGGAATCGATACCCGTAATCGAAGGCGAAACGGTCGATTTCCCGGAACCCCCGACAAAAGCCGGATATACGTTCCAAGGATGGCTCCTGGATGATGCAGCTTTTGATGTCGCTACATTAGTCTTTGGCGATATCACGCTTGTAGCGCAGTGGGATAAGATTCCGCTTACCTCTATAAGAATCGCATACAACAATGCGCCTGCTGCGACGATGATAGCTGTGTTACGCAACACAGAATACCGGTTTAGTATAATCGAGCTGGAAACCGGCGCATTGTATAATGTCACATGGACAGTCAACAATGCAAATCTCGGTTCTGTGTCAATTGACGATGATGGCAATGCCGTTGTCCTCACAAAAGGCATGGCAGGCAACCTGACACTGACAGCCAGAGATGAAAGCGGAATAAGCCATAGCATAATCCTTAGAATAGCATAATAGCTTGTTCTCCTTAATTAGTAGGTCGCAAATAGCGGCAAACGCCATATGAAGCTAAAAGCGCTTCATATGGCGTTTTGCCGCCCGGACTGCAAACTAGGAGTCTTGATACTAGGAGTCTTGGACTGCGCAGCTTCCTACTCGCGCCCTACCCCACCTGTGGCTTATCACCATGTAATTTGTCACAACAATGTCACATTTAGTTAATATTGATAAGAAATTAGCAAGTTTTAAGCGATTTAGCAATAACTGGCTAACTCTTAGCAATATTTGTGTATCAAAATGAACGAACAATGTATATCATATACTCAACACGTTATCTTTAAATACGCAAGAAGCAGCCTGCATAGGGCGCATCATAGATTTGGAGGTGGTAAATCAAGGCAGCTCCATCCGTATTGGGGTCGCTTCACCACGCTGCGCGATAGCAGCGAGGCTGAAAACGGGGAACCACAACCCCAGAACAAAAGCGGCAGTAATAACTGAACGTCGCTCTTTTCGTGCGTTCAGAATAAATTTTTTGGAGGAATACATGTATAAAGTGAAAAGTAAAAGATTTCTGGCAGCCGCATTGAGCCTTGTCATGCTGTTCTCGCTGGTTCCGGCAAACTTCCTGACAGTTAGCGCAGACACTACCGACCCTAACAAGGTTCTGCAAATCGTAACAGGCACCAACCAATGGGAAGGAGCAACGGTAAGTGTTGCCGCGCTTGGTCTTGAGCTGGGGCAAGTCTATGATTTTTCCATGCGGGTATTTACTCCCAGCATAGAAGTCGGCATAGTCGTACAGACTTCCGGGACTTTCACATGGATAGCAAACGCAATGTACTCAAACCCGGATGTTAAGCAATGGCACACCCTGAATGGCTCGCTGAATCTGACAAGCGTTGAGTCCCTGCCCGCAGACATCCAAATCACAAAACGAGGCGGCACGAACGACAGCGAAGTCGCAACCTTCTGGATAGACGATTTCACAGTCACCAACCGATCTACCGGAACTGTGGTGTTCCGCGAAGATTTCGAAGGCGCGGCACATGCTTTCGGACCTGCTTCAAGAGTATCGGTAGTTAACGACCCCGAAGCTCCTGAAGAACCAATTATCCTCGACCCCAATGAGAATCGCGTAATGAGGGTTGTCACAGGTATCAACCAATGGGAAGGCATCCGCATAGCCGGAGCCGACGCGAACCTCGAACTCGGCAACCGTTACCAGATTACGTTCAGAGCGTATACGCCCCAAGTCGCGGAGGGTACGGTTGGTCTTGTATTCCAGACGAACAGCAGCAATGGCTGGAACTGGAACATGATTGCCAGCAGAACCGCCGCCGCCTTCCAACCGGACGGTTGGTATCAAATGACAGGCACTCTTGATTTACGGGATGGGCAGAGGCCGGCAGACTCTACCATGCCTATCCTTGTAATGGCTAAAAACGGCGACAGCGGTGTCTATGACAGTCAAGTCGCAACATTCTATATTGACGATTTCATCGTAACGAACCTTGCTACCGGAGAAGTGGTGTTTGAAGACGACTTCCAAGAGTCAGGCACACGCTTCGCCAATAACGGAGGCACGATCACACTGGTGCCGGAAGCAGTTATATACGAAGAGCCGGTAGAGCCGATTGTCACGGGCGAGTTTGCGCTTGACGTAGACTCTCTTTATGAGATTTACGAAGATTATTTCATGATTGGCAACATAGTCAACCCCGGGGACTTCGGCACGAGCAACGCTGCATTGGAGCGATATAACATTCTAAAGCACCACTTCAACGCGCTTACGTTTGAAAACGACATGAAACCGGATTCAATGTGGGGTCCCAGCCAACCGTATACCCAGCCTGCTGTGCCGACAGCGAGGCTTGCAACGGTAGACGGCTGGATCAGCAGAATGCTTGCCGACGGCTTTGAAGTCATCGGACACACCCTCGTATGGCACGGGCAGTCACCGAACTGGCTGAACCTGTCCGCCGGAAACCGCGAACGGGCAGCAGGAAGGGTGTACAAGCCCTATGCCGAAGCCAGAGCGAACATGGAACTATTCATCAACACCATAGCAGGCCACTGGTATGAGCATCCCGACGATCTGTACATCCATACATGGGATGTCATAAACGAAGCTGTCAGGAGAAACAGCCAGTTCCCGGTCAATATTGATAACTGGGGCAGGCACACGATAGGTGCTATCTATGTGGAATCAGGCGAGCAGTGGAACTCGCCATGGTATATGTGCTACAGCACCGATGCCCCGGAAGGCGTCAATCCTTGGGATTATGTGTATGACTCATTCATGCTAACCCGACTTGCTGACCCAAGCGCCTTGCTTATGTACAACGACTACAATATGCACGACCGCCAGAAAGCGGATATGGTAACACATATGGTCAACGCCGTAAATCTGCGCTGGGCTCAGGATACCGTAAATAACTTTGAAGCGGACCAACATGTTCTGTCTGTACAGGATTACCTCGACGGCGGTGGACGGCTTCTGATCGAATCCATCGGTCTGCAGACGCATGAAGGAGTCCCAGCAGGCTCCGCTCTGACCGCCGATAGCCGCTTTGACAACCATGAGTACGCAATACAGCAGTTTATCAGCACAGGCGCGTCGCTGAGCATCACAGAGTTGGATGTCACCGTGCCCGGCTACAGCAGAGGCGACAGATTGTCCGAGGAGGATGAATATAGGCAGGCTTATCACTACGCAAGGTTGTTTGAACTCTTCCTCAGGTACAGCGACCATATCGACCGTGTTTCCTTCTGGGGGGTCAACGACAACCGCAGTTGGCGCGCGGAAGGACAGCCGCTCCTGTTTGATTCCGACAGCCGCACAAAACTAGCTTATTACGCCGTAGCGGATCCTCTTAAATTCCTTGACTTGCATGATAATCCGCCGCTTCCACCGAAACCCGAGGGCAAAATCGCCAATGCATACATGGCTACCGTAGCGATTCCGACCGGTTCCGACTGGGCGATTGCTCCGATTTGGGAAGAAGCCGAGGTCATGTTCACCGATGTCCGCGTGCAGGGCACCGACGAGAATCCTGCTGTGGCAGATGTTCGTGCCTTATGGGATGAAGACAATCTTTATGTGTTGTTCGAGGTAACAGACAGCGCACTCCGCAATGGGGGTTCGAATCCTTGGGAAAATGACTCCGTAGAAGCTTTCTTCAGTGAAGGCAACCTCAATACCGGAGGTTATGCGATGGGCGACGGTCAGTACCGCGTCGATTTCATGAACAACCAGTCCTTCGGCAGCAACCCGGGTAACGCTGCGATACTTTCCGCTGCAAAAATAGTCGAAGGGCGCGGTTATGATGTCATAATGGCAATACCGTTTACAGTCATCACCCCGGAAGTAGGCGATATCATTGGCTTTGACGCTCAAGTTAATGACCGCAACGCTGCGGACACAGGTCGCGCCAATGTAATGATCTGGAACGACCCAACTGACAACTCTTGGGCAAACCCCGCTTTCTGGGGCAACCTGCGACTCATGGGCGCACCCGGCGGCGGAGATCCCGGAGATGAGTATCCCCCGGGAGTACCTATCCCGGTATGGAAGATATCCACGGAAGAAACTATCATCGGCCTTGACGATGCGGAGGTATTCACATCAGGCGGTCCCGTCAGCAGAGGAGGCGGCGCAACCCTGACTGTGCGCAAGGATACTATCCTCAACGAAGTGCATGGCTGGGAGTTCCTGGCACAGTCATACACAGCAGTTGAAGCTGCGCGTCCGGCAGCGGCTGATGGGCTGCTCCTGAACCCTGCTGTTCTCGGGCTTGAGGCAGGCGAAACATACATCTGGGAAATCACCGGTAGACGCACCGGAGCATCATCAGCGAACCACAGGGCTGCTTTCGGCACAGTCAACGCCGGCGGTACTACGACAATCAACGGCGCTGCGGTGGGTACAGGACCCAACGACCACCCGACACGTCCCGGATACTTCACGATGAAAAGAACGATTACACATACAGATGCTATTGCCAACTACAGATTTTACGGCGTAGGCTCAGGTAATACGACAGCAGCAGCAGGTGGTTTCATGGTTTATGAGATAACCGTCAGCAAAGCAAACCCCTACGTGCTCTACGAAACCGACTTCAGCGACGGCACCCCCGGGCTGGTAGGCGGCGGGCATGGCGATTCCGGCAGCTTCTACGGAGTGGTTGCGGATACCGCTGACCCGGACAACAATGTACTGCGGGCAGTAATACCCTCAGGCATAACAGGCAACTGGTGGGGTTTTTCACTGGACGGCGCAAACACAGGCGGCCCAGCCGGGGCAAACTACCGCAGCACCTGGGTAGCAAGAAGGACAGCAGCCAGCAGCAGCGTAAATGCAAGGCTGAGGCTTGCGACTGAGACCGGAGGCGCTGTTAGCAACTGGGATATCACCGGTCAAAGCCAGACCTTGGGTACAGGCTGGACGACTTACACAGTCGGTCCGTATGAACTTGACCCCGGCGTGGGAGTGCAGTCATGGCAGTTCATAAGGAATAACGAGACCTGGGCAGGTACCATGGAGCTCAACTCCGTAAAAGTCGAGGTCATCGAAGCTCCTGCGGACGAGCTTATAGGCGGTTGGGAATCTAACGACACACTACCGTCCCTTGCGCAGAGGTACAGCAGGTACTTCACCATAGGCAACATACTGGACAGGCTTCCCTCCGAGGATCTGGAAGAAATGTTCCTGTATCAATACAACACCGTCACCATGGAAAACGCCATGAAACCCGGCGGCATGAGTCCGTCAAAAGGCGTGTATACATACGATAACGCGGATGTGGTCGTAGACTGGGCTAACGAGAATGGCCTGGAAATGATCGGCCACGCCCTGCTATGGCATTCGCAGTCGGCAGCATGGCTGACCACCGATTCAGCAGGCCAGCCCCTCACAAGAGCGGAAGCCAGGGAGAACCTCGAGGAGTTCATTACCAACGTAGGCGGACACTTCGCGGGAAGGCTGGTTGCCTGGGATGTCGCCAACGAAGTATTTACCAACAACGGCGGCAGCGGCGCATGGACATCCAATATGCGCACAGACTCCCCCTGGTGGAGAGCATACAACAACGGACGCAACGCGGCAGCCGGCGAACAGGCATGGGATTTCCTATATGATGCCTTTATGTTCGCCCGCAAGGCAGACCCGGGTGCAAAGCTGATCTACAACGACTTCAACGACAACGCCTTGAACAAAGCACGCAACATCCGCGACATGGCAAACGAGCTTAACGCGAAATGGGCGCGCGATACTGTCAATAACCCGCAAGCCGGAGCATACACAGGCACAGATGTTGAGATAGTAACAGCATACCTCGCCGCAGGCGGCCGCATTCTGGTGGAAAGCATCGGTCTGCAGGCCCACTACGGGGCGACAACAACAATAAGAAGTTCCAACGTCAACACCGACTGGGTAGTGGAGAACGGGCTTAGGATTTACGCTACAATCCCGGGCATCACCCTCCACATTACCGAGCTTGACATCACAAACAATACCGGCTTTGCCTACAACCCCGTTGCACAGCAGCGGCAGTATGAGCAACTGTTCGAACTGTTCCTGGAGTATGCAGACCTCATCGAACGCGTGACTTTCTGGGGTGTGAGCGACGTACAGAGCTGGAGAGGCACACAGAGCCCGACGCTCTTTGCAAGGCCTACGATGCAAGACCCGTTCTTCAGAGCTAAACCAGCTTTCCACGCTGTAGCGGAAATTCCACCGCAGCCTGTGACATTTGAGGATGTGGAAATGTCCTTCGACGTACGCAGCGAAAGCTATGCATGGAGCGAGAAGACGATGGCTGTAGTCATCGACCTCGGCGAAGGCCGGAGTGCCAGGACAGCCGACCTGACAGACGATATGTTCACAGCGTTTGGCGAGGCAAGGCGCATAAACAACAACGCACTGGTATCAGACTGGGGTCGCCACGGGACGCGCGTTATCAACAGGGTGTACGCCAGCGAAGTGAACAACTGGAACAATCCTTCCGCCAGCGGGCGTTATGTGGTAGTGGAGTTTAAGTCTTGGGGCGGTAATATCTTCAATCCGGGGCAAGGCACCGCGCTTGCGACGCATGACGGAGGCCAACCGCTGCGCCTGACCTACACCATCACAGCCAATGCGGACATCCCGCTTGCAGACGGCAACTTCATCGGAACATCCGCTTCGTTTATCCAGTCGGAGAACTCCATCGGCAACCACATCAGCCCGGTCATCGACCAGTTCGTGCCCGGTACAATCACAGGCAACGGAGTGACGACCAACTACTCGCGCTTTATAAACACCGAGGCAGACGGGCCGCTGCCGCTTGTGATACATCTGCACGGTGCCAACCAAGGCAGCCACTGGAGGCAGCCGCTGGGCTACAGCAACAACGCCACAATCTTCGCCACGCCCGAAAATCAGGCGAAATATCCCACGCATGTGCTTGTGCCTGCTCTTGCCGCGTTTGCGTCCGCATGGACTGAGACCCACTTGCGCAATGTGGGTACGCTTGTGCAGCAGATGATAGACGAAGGATTGGTAGATGCCAACCGTGTATATATCACAGGCTACTCCATGGGCGGAACGGGGACTTTCCAAATGCTTAACCTCTTCCCGGATATGTTTGCGGCAGCGGTGCCGATTTGCCCGGCGCAGCCGACGAATGCGGCGCTTAACGCCACGAATGCTCCCAAATATGCAGACATACCGATCTGGGTCACGATCACCAGAGGCGACAGCAGTTTCAACGCTATGAACACATACTTTAGCACAGGTGTAGGCGCTACGATCCTCACCAACGGCAGATATACGGTGTATGAGAACAACAACGTCTCATCCTTCCCGTACGGTCCGGACATATGGTCCGAGTACCGTCCGCATAATGAGATTACCGCTGATGGCTACTGGATATTCAACTCACACCAAAGCTGGATTCCTACCTGGAACGCCCCGCTTAAAGCCGTAGACGGATACACAGGACCGCCTGCTGCCGGATTCATCGCCTCAGGGGCATGGGCGGACGGCAACATTCAGCAATCGGAATACGACTGGATGATCGACTGGCTGTTTGCGCAGGAAAGGACATTCACCGTGACCTTCGACAGCGCAGGCGGCAGCGAGGTCGCACCGGCGGTCGTGCTTGGTGGCGAGACGGTAGAGCAGCCCGAAGATCCGGTAAGATTCGGCTACACCTTCGCAGGTTGGTTGCTGGGCGGCGAGCTGTTCGACTTCGCGACCCCGATAACATCCAAAATCACCTTGACAGCCGACTGGACGCTCATACCCATTACTTCGCTGAGAATCAGCCGGGATGGAGTGACGCAGGCTCCCGCAATGATTGCGGTACTACGCAATAGCACCGAGCAGTTCGACATTGTCATAAACGCCGACGCGCTGAAATCAGGCATCGTTTGGTCTGTTAATAACACCAACCTTGCCACTGTGACGCAGGACGGCATAGTAACGATCAAGGGCGTTGCCGGAAACGTAACACTGACCGCAAGAGCCCCCAGCGGAGTAACCCACAGCATAGTACTCAGAATCGCATAACATACCGCACTGCTTCAGCATCCAATAAATCAAACCGACGCAGCAATACGCCATATGGAGCTAAACACTTCATATGGCGTTTCGCATGTAGTTTTCGTAGTATTATTGTATATCATAATTTCTTACGGAATTTTGGTTTGTGCTTGACTTGTTAGACCCGCGTTGTATAATAGACTATGAAAGCAACAGCGTTCGGCAAGCCGATTGCAACAAACAGCCTGCACTCGGTTAGCATTCCCGGGACATTTGTTTAAGCAGCAATGACCTGTCCAGCGTTATTACGATCATGCTGTCTTTAATTGTGGGTGCGCATGGTGGCGACCCGGCTCCATATTTTGCAATAAAGCCTTGAAAACACTACGTTTTCAAGGTTTAGCCATATCTCCCGCCTCGCTCTAATATGCGTTCATTCGGTCATGCCCGAGCTTGCTCGGGCATGATGCTCATTTCACTTGATTTTATTATGTTAATCCTGTTTCTCAAGGTTGTGATTATTGCATTTCTGCAGATGATGTGGTATGTTATGATAAGGTTTGCGCGGCGTAATGAGCGGGAATCAAGCTGATTATCGCCGCATGAATATATCGACAGCGGTTTTGACAGTGAATATGATGTAGGTGAAACATGAAAAGAGTCTGCTGCTATCTGATGCTTATATTATCTTTTCTACCGGCTTTCGCTTGTAATGCAGGTGAGCTTATTTCTGATGAGGAGCCTGATTTGTATAGTAATACCGGCGGCCACGGAGAAACGGGCGACGATATTATGCATGACCGCCCTGAGCTGCAGGAGCAGACAGGGGCGGCCGGCGGCGATATTGGGGATGGCCGGCCTAATGCTCAGGGGCAGGCAGGAGAACCGGGTATTGATACAGATTATGGCCAGCCGGGACAGGGGGAACAGCCCGGGCGGTCTGACGAGCAGTCACAATCAGGGCAGAACAGTTCGGATGAGCAATCAAGCCAACACGGGCAGCTCGGCTCGGATGAGCAATCACAATCAGGGCAATCCGGTTCGGGCGGGCAATCACAATCAGGGCAATCCGGCCAACCCGGCGTAGACGGGCAATCAAGCGGGTCCGGCTCTGATGAGCAATCAAGCGGGCCCGGTTCTGGTGAGAGGAACACTCCGCAGGATACAGGTGAGCCTCCCGGCGAGCCGGGCTCTGACGGGCAACCAAGCCAATGGGAGCCGGATTATCCGGGCTATCATGTAACCGTGAACGGCAGCTCTTCGGGGGATGGTTCTATCGAAAGACCCTGGGACTTGGCTACAGGGTTATCAAACGATTTAATAAAACCGGGCGATATAGTCTATATCCATGCAGGCACATATAAAGGCGCTTTTAACTCACAGCTCTACGGTGCGCAAAATGCGCCGATCCATGTCCGTCCGTGGCATAATGATGCTGTTATTATAGACGGGGGCGGGTACATGGTAAGCAATTCCGCCACACCCGGCGTGTTAGTGTTCGGCGGGCGGTATACATGGATTTCCGGCATCACGATTACCAACTCGGCAACGAATCACTACACGGATTACGCCAATGACAAATCATACGACGGGGTTCATTTCATAGGGCCCGGGAACAAGCTGATTAACTGTATAATTTACGGGAACTCCGGCAATGGCATCGGGTTTTGGAATCCTGCTGTTAACGCTGAGGTTTCCGGATGCATTATATACCACAACGGGGTCATCGGGCCAAACCGCGGCCACGGTCACGGTCTCTATGTTCAGCAAGGCACAGGGGGAACAAAAACGATCCGCAGTAACATAATCTTCAACTCCTTCGGCAAAGGGATACAGGTATACGGTACCGGCGTGGAGATCCACAATACCATTATTGAAGACAATATTTTTTATGACGCAGCGCTGGCTGCAGGGGCTTTGGAGCAGTCGGTGTATATCGGCGGCATACTAAGAGCTAACAACCACATTGTCAGAAATAATGTGTTTTATGCCTCGCCGGGGCGTTCGGGTACGCATGCTTCCGCGAAGTTCGGTGATACATACGGCAATACGCCGCCGCAGTCAAACGGTGAGGCTGTGTTTAGCGGAAACTACTGTGTTGACAGCTTTTTGCATATCACGAGGCGGTGGGAGCGGGTGACGGCACGCGATAACACATATATAGCTAAATCCGGGGCAGAGCGCATTGTTGTGGGCTATGATGTTTTTGATTATGTAGCTGCCAGGGATTATGACAGGAACACATATCACAGGGGTATGCTTGGCGAAAACAGCGCAAGCGGTTTCGCTTTATTTCCATTGTCCGCAGTGCAGGCAGAGCCGTGGTTGCAGGAGTTGAGCAGCGTTTATAATGATGAACTCCCGGCTCAAAACGCATTATTCGTGAAGCCTGCGGGTGTTGGGGCTGATGCCGGGCGCTGGCATGTGGCGGTGTTCAACTGGGCGGGTTCGCGCTCGGTCAGCGTGAGCATACCCGGTTTGGCCACTGGGGCAGGCTACGCCGTGTTTTACGCATCAGGTCTGCAGTCGGGCCCGATTGCGCATGGGCGCTACAATGGCAGCTCCATCACCATACCGCTAAGCCCGGCACCAACGGATATTCCTCGCGGCATGGGTACGCACGCGTCGCGCTTCACCGGCACGTTACCCGAGTTTGGAGCTTTTCTGGTAACAGGAGGATGAGGGTCCCGGCGGACAGGGAAATCGCTTACGAAACCGGGACAGTACCGTGCCTGTTACTTTTCACACCCCTGCCAGGGAAAGCCTCTAATCTTCATCGAAAAATGCTAAGCGGGGAACGGGCTGCGAGCGGGGGTAAATTCTCGCCCTCACATTGTAGTAAACTTGTAACATCGTGCCCGCAAGCATTTTATCGTGAATCTCAGAGGCTTTCCCCGGCAGGGGTGTGAAAAGTAACCCGTGCCTTGCGCTCGGACGGGTAATCCTATAGAAATTCTTGATATATTATTAATACTATGATACGATCGAACCTATAACATGAAATGTTGAAAGGAAAGATGATTGATATGAGCTTTACTCTGCCGGAATATCATGCCCCGGACTTTGCCGGGAGCCGGTTTGCCGATGCCCCTGATGTGAAAACAGCGGTCTGCGACATGGACGGCGTCGCGCCGGATTATTACCACAGCACTTCTATGTTTCCCGAGTATTTCAAGATTGGCGGCACATGGAAATTAGCGGAAGAGAGCCGCATGGACAGCGCGGTGATTATCAGGAAAGACGGCGTTTTGGATGTTGTTGAGCTGCGTAATCTGCATGTGGGCGATGAGGTCATCTTGGGCCGCAGCGAGAACTGCGAAGAGGGGATTTTCCTTCATACATCCGGTTTCGAGACGGAGGGAGACGGCAACAGCGATCAGTTTGTGTTCCGTCAGGGGCGCTCGCGTGAAACCGCGTTTTCAATTGATTATGACAATCTCTATAATTTACTGAAGTATGAGCGTGAGCATGGCAATGTGGTCTGGGTGATGGGGCCTGCTTTCGCTTTCGACCATGATGCCCGCCGCGCAATGCAGCTGCTGGTTGAAGATGGGTATGTCCACGGGCTGCTGGCAGGGAACGCTCTGGCTACGCACGATCTTGAGGGCAGTTACCTGCGCACGGCTTTAGGGCAGGATATCTATACTCAGAAATCACAGGCTAACGGGCACTACAACCACTTGGATACTATCAATGCCGTGCGCAGGAGCGGTTCGATTCCGGAGTTCATCCAAGAGCATTGCATTGAAGATGGCATTATGTACAGCATTGTGAAAAACAATGTGCCATTCGTGCTGGCAGGGTCAATCAGGGATGACGGGCCTTTACCCGAGGTCATTCATAGCGCATTTGAGGCTCAGGCGGCCATGCGCGAGTTAACAAAGATAGCGACTACGGTTATATGCCTTGCAACTCAGCTTCACACTATTGCGACCGGCAATATGACCCCTTGTTTCCGCGTGGTGGATGGGGTTGTGCGGCCGCTGTTTATTTACAGCATCGACATTTCCGAGTTTGCGACGAATAAGCTTTCCGACCGGGGGAGCCTTACCGCGATCAGCTTGGTGACGAATGTTCAGGATTTCATTGTAAACGTGGCAAAAGGTGTCGGAGCGATGAAGCCATGACCGGCTGAAGCGAAGCAGGATATATTTACTAGTCACGGGGTCGCAGGATATTGTCACTGCCGGTGAGGATGGCTATTTATGTGCCCCGCAGAGCGCAACCATGGATGGTGGAGCGTTCGCGAATTGAAACAGGATGTTTCACCCCGCGACTAGGGGCACAGAAATAGCCGTCCGAGCGCAAGGCACAGTATAGACTATAATGACCCCGTGACCAGTAACATATATACATATAGGCGTATCTACTCAGAAGCAACTGTACGAATGCAGCGTTCTGAGTAGATACATTTAGCAGGGAGTTGCCGCTTTACGCCTGCTCCCCGCGTATCCCTATAAGAACATAGCCATGTAAAGCGGAAGATGGACGATTCCGTCTTTAATCGCTAAGTCCTTCGGGTATAGCACATATGCCTCACCGTATACGGAAGTGAATTTATTCCTGAATTTGTCAAGCGAAGAACGCACCCTGAACTCTGTGGATTTAACGTCAACAGGGCAGATGCCTTTTTCATTGGCAATCAGGAAGTCGATTTCCATCATATTTTGCCTGTTGGCCGTATCTGTCCTGGAGTAGAAAAAAAGGTCGTGGCCGCCGGAGGCCAGCATCTGCGCGATCATATTTTCCATCAGCATACCCGAGTTTACATTGAGCTTGTCAAACAATACTGCGCGGTACAGCTCGTTTTCAACGCTGTTTATGCCGCGGAAGGCGTGGGTTACGAGCAAGCCGGTATCGGACATATAGACCTTGCGCGCAGAATATTCGTTGCTCGGGGTCAGGCCTGACACAGGGTCTGCTGCATTGAGGCAGGGGTTTATCATCAAAGATTCATCGAGCCATATAAAAGCATCAGCATAGCTTCGCTGGCGGGCGTTTTTGCTAAGCGACGATATTTTGTACTTTTTCTCTTTTTTCGATAGCTGTCCGGGTATGGCGTTGAAAATAGCGGTGACCTTGCGGGCATATCCGCCTGCATATTTTGAGATATCGTTCCGGTGCAGCGCTAATATACGTTTTTTTGCTTTGTCAGCGGCATCGAAGTCTTTTTCGTTTACATATTCGATGACAGCTTGCGGCATTCCGCCGACAAGCATGTACCTGCGGAAATCGTTCATTACCTTTCGGTGCAAGCCCTGTCCCAGCGGTACGCGGTTTTCAAAACAATACTGCAAAAGGGAGACGGTTATATCGTCATCCATAGCCCGGAGGAATTCTTCGAAATCCAGCGGAAACAGCTCAATGTGCTCTATGCCGGAAGGCAGTGCGGTATCATTGTTATGCCTCGCAGGAGATAGCGATGCGGTCTGGATATAGTCATATCTGCCGTCTGCGGCTAAGCTCTTTATCAGCTGATGGCCCCTCGGGAAATGCTGCACTTCGTCGAAGATGATCAGGCTATCGGATTTATGGAGGCGGACTTTATAATATGCGGCTAGTTTGCTGAAGAACAAATCCAGATCCGCGCTGTCGTTTTTGAATACGTCAATCAGCGTTGCGGGGGCGTTTTCAAAATCCACGCGTATCATGCTTTTGTATTCATTCTTGCCGAGCTGCTCGCATAGAAAACTCTTTCCTACGCTGCGGCTGCCGACAAGCAGCAATGCATCTTTGCAGCCGCTTTTGTTTTTCCATTCGAGCAGTTTTTTATATGCTTTGCGTTTTAGTAACATGGTCTGACCCTCCATAACGGTTTTTTAACCGTCTGTATGCAATTATCCAAGCAGGTCCTGTTTTGCCTGCTCAAGCTGCTCGAGCATATGCGCTTTTTCCATTTGGGCTTTCTTTACGATTTCGTTGGAGAGCAGTTTTGCTTCATTAATGATTATTTCCGCTTTTTGGGCAGCGCCCTGTTGGATTTCGTCGTTCATTTCCCGAATGGAAAAAAGGGAGTATTGTGCCATGTTTTCTATTCCCTTATATTTTTTGAGGCTGTTTTTATACTCCTCGACCTCGCGTACCAATGAAGCGTTGCTTTCGATAAGGATGGAATTTTTGCTCTTCACGGAGAGGTTGCTTTCGGCTAACGTTATGTTTTGCTTCTTTAGAGTGTTGTTCTCTTTGGTGAGTTTTTCGAGGCCTTGGATAACTTCGTTTAAAAAATCATCTACTTGTTTTGGGTTATAGCCCCCTAACGTTTTGCCGAACTTGATGCCAACAATGGCCGATGTGCTTAGTGTCATGATTAACACAACCTTTCAAAATGCTGATTGCAGAATTTGCGGATGCGGTAGGATTATTGCCATTATACTCCACGTTTCTGTCATAAAAATGGCGCGTAAATGTCATTTTGCTGGCAATATTCGATGAAATATACCAAGTTTGCGAGTTCTGCGCGTGCAATTCATTTTTTTGACTTATATCGCTATAGACTTTGTTTCAAAGAATATTGAGGCTATGGCTTTTTTCAGCAATAGAGAAAGACGGCACGCTCATTGTTAGCCAATTAGCGTGCCGGGCGGCGGGTTTTGAATATAGCGCATCTAAATACCGTCACCCTGAGCGTAGTGAAGTGTCGTAATCGGTTTCAAATATTGATTCTTCGCTTCGCTCAGAATGACAAAATATTGTTTTTGTAAGATCCAATTATGAATGAACGATTTTAGCGGGGATGCGGTATCCGACGCCTCTTATGTTTTCTATGTAGGCATCAGTGCCGGCGGCTTCGCGTATTTTCTTTCTGAGGCGCTTCATTGCGCTAAACAGGATTCCCGCCGGGTCGTCGTCGTAGAAATACTGATATACGTTGTTAAGTATCTGCGAGTATGTCAGCACGCGGCCGCGGTTGAGCATTAGGTAATATAGAATATCAAACTCCGCTTTTGTGAGGGTAAGTTCGGCTTCATTTATGAAAACCTGATAATAGTCCAGCACCATCATAACACTGCCATGATGGAGTATCTTTACGTTTTTTTCGTGCATACTGCTTCTTTCTGTATAATTATGCAATACTGCCAGGGCGGATTGTATATTGTCCTCGGTGCTTTCGCGCCATAGGTCGAAGGTGTCGGCGCCGTGGCGGATGGCTTCGACTTCTTTTTCTGTTGTGAATGTCGTACCGATGATAAATATGGGCGCGGTTGTGATGTTTCGCATTATTTTCAGGGTTGGCAGGTAGTCAATGGTGTCGGCGTTGATTCCGACAAATAGGTAGTCTTCTTTCTCGAGCCTCATAATGGCATTACGCATAGATTCCACCCAAACAGTATCGACACCATGTTTTTTCCAGGCGGGCGCTTCTCTTTCGACAATGGTTTTATCTTTGTCCACGGACAGCATCGGCAGCACGGTGTTCAGTCCTTTCCGGTTGATTTACGCAGATAGTGGCGTGTAACACCTAAACAGGCGGTGCAAAGATGGTGGCGGGGTTTTTGTCTTAGGGCTCCTAGTGCAGAGGGATGATATAATTATAATAAAACAGCCGTGGCTTATCAACAGCAAAAATGTAAAGAATAATCGCATAACATCACCGGTAAAGCGTTGTTCGCGTAATTTCGGCAAGGGCAGGCGAAAGGCAAGGTATGCATTTTATGGATTATGTAAACTATAGTAAAAATCTCATAACCTAATTCTCCATTCTCAACTCTCAATTCTCAATTGCGCTCCGCAGAGCGCGTTAGATAGGGGTTGAAGATTGCGGGGAATTATGGTAGTATTGCCGGGGATTTATTTCTAAGGAGCGACTTGATGGAGCAAGCATCTGCCCGCAGGGGTAAGACTTTATGGAAACGGCGCGTTGTACTAATCATCATGTTATTAGTATTGCTGGTAACAGTTATCCTTTTCTATGACAGCAATACACGGATTGCAGTTGATGAATATGAGTTGATTTACTCCGGCTTGCCTGAGGCTTTTGATGGTTTCCGAATTGTTGTTCTTTCCGACCTTCACGGTGCTGAGTTTGGGAAGGATAATGAACGGCTGCTGGCAATTGTGCGTGATGCTGAGCCTGATGTGATTGCTTTGACAGGGGATTTCATTGATAAATACAGCAAACCGCAGCTGCTGAGGCAGCTTGAGATAACGGTCAGTTTAGCGGCGGCTCTCATGGAATCAGCGCCGGTCTACTTTGTCACAGGGAATCATGACTGGGATAGCGGGGAAGTCAGGCTGCTTATTTCGTCACTTGAGGAGCATGGGGTGACGGTTCTGCGAAATCAGTATGTGCTTCTGGAATCGGATGCGCAGAGGATTGTCCTTGCAGGTACGGATGACCCTAACGGGCCTGCTGATATGGTTCGGCCTGTGGATTTTATCAAACGGATAAGGGATGAGCAGGGGGATGCATTTATCGTTCTGCTTGAGCATAGGAACTATAATCTTTCGCTTTACAGCACTTTGGGCGTGGATCTTGTATTGAGCGGGCACGGGCATGGCGGGATTGTCAGGCTACCGTTCACGGACGGGTTGCTTGGAACGCGGCGCGATTTATTTCCGTCCCATACGAGCGGGGTGTATACGGAGGGCGATACCAATATGGTTGTGTCCAGGGGGTTAGACGGCGCGTTCCCCTGGGTGAGGTTTCTTAATAACCCGCATGTGCCGGTGGTGGTGTTGGGGAATTCGATGTCAACAGGTTAACGGTTCTCGTGTAGGGGTGATTATTAATCGCCCGATATGTAATACCGTGCACAGACGCGGGCGATTGATAATCGCCCCTACAAAGGAACGATGAATAAACACAATAACCTGTTGACATTATGAATTGTGCATTGTGAATTACTTTTTGGGGGTTTTTTATGATAGAATTTGATGATTATAAGCAGAGGATACTTGGATTGAGGCCGGGGCTTTTGGAGCTTAGGCGGGCGTTGAAGCTTGATGAGGGGGCGCGGGAGCTCCAAGCGCTTGAGGAAGAGAGCTCTGCTGATGGGTTTTGGAATGATTTAGGGAACTCGCAGCGGGTTTTGCAGAGGATAAAACAGCTGCAGAACAAGAGTGCGAAATTTGATAAGCTTGATGGGAGTTATAGCGACCTTGAGGCGTTGTGCATTATGGCGATTGAGGAGAATGATGAGTCGCTTTTGCCGGAGATTGAGGAGGCGTTTAGCTCTTTCAATCTGTCGCTGGAGACGGCGCGGCTTGAAACCTTGCTGTCGGGGGAATATGATAACTGCAACGCAATAGTATCTTTCCACTCGGGTGCGGGCGGCACTGAGGCGCAGGACTGGGCGCAGATGCTCTACCGCATGTATACACGCTGGGCAGAGCGGCATGGGATGAAGTATAGGCTGCTAAACTGGCTTGACGGCGAGGAGGCAGGGATGAAATCTGCTTCGATTGAAATCGAGGGAGACTATGCTTATGGGTATCTAAAGAGCGAAAGCGGCATTCACCGGCTTGTGCGCATTTCGCCGTTTGATTCCTCCGGGCGCAGGCATACGTCTTTTGCGGCTGTTGAAGTGGCGCCGCTGATATCCGATGATGTTGAGGTTGATATCAGGGCGGAGGATCTGAGGGTTGACACTTTCCGTTCTTCCGGCGCGGGCGGCCAGCATGTTAATAAGACCGAGAGCGCTGTCCGGATTACGCATATTCCGACAGGGCTGGTGACTGCTTGCCAGATGGAGCGCAGCCAGCACCAGAACAGGGAGGTTGCGATGAGGATGCTGCGTTCCAAGCTCATTGAGATAAAAGAGCGTGAACACTTGGATAAGATCAGCGATATAAAAGGGGAGCAGATGAAAATAGAGTGGGGAAGCCAGATACGCTCATATGTTTTTATGCCGTACACCATGGTAAAAGACCACCGCACTAACTTCGAGAGAGGGAATATCAATGCTGTGATGGATGGGGAGATTGACGGGTTTATCAGCGCATACTTATCGGAATTAGGAGTCAGGGATTAGTAACTTAGCGACCTAAAACATCAACAAAATCAAGATAAGTGCAGTCGCTAAGTTACAATTGAGAATTGAGAAAGGAGAATTGAGAATTAGGACGGTGAACGGTTATGAGATTAAAGCAAAGCAAGGGCGGGCGCGCAGGGGTGAATTATTAACTGCTCATGGTGTGATTGAGACACCTGTGTTTATGAATGTGGCTACGCAGGGTGCGATAAAGGGCGCGCTTTCCGCTGATGACCTTGTGGATGCCGGGTGCCGTGTCGCGCTTGCGAATACTTATCATCTGCATATACGGCCCGGGGATGAGCTGATTCGTTCTCTGGGCGGGCTGCATCGCTTTATGGCGTGGGACGGGCCGATTCTTACAGATAGCGGCGGGTTTCAGATTTTCTCGCTTTCGGGGCTGCGGAAGATAACGGAGGAGGGGGTCTCTTTTCAGTCGCATGTGGATGGGCGCAGGATATTTATGTCGCCGGAGGACAGCATCTTTATTCAGAAGAATTTAGGCGCTGATATTATCATGGCGTTTGATGAGTGTGTCGCGATACCTGCGGAGCGAGGATATGTTCAAGCTTCATGCGACAGGACATTCCGCTGGCTGGTGAGGTGCATTGAAGCGGTCAAGCAGGGAACCAAGCAGGGGGACGGTTCTTCTGCTTGGCGTGAGCAAGCAGAAGAACCGTCCCCCTGCTTGGTTTTTGGGATTAATCAGGGGGCGACGTTTGAGGATATCCGGGTTTCGCATATGAAGAGTATCGCCGGGCTGGATCTGCCGGGTTATGCTATCGGCGGACTTGCTGTCGGGGAGACGGTGCAGGAAATGTATGATATTGTTGAGATTGTTGAGGAGCATATGCCTGCTGATAAGCCCAGATACCTCATGGGCGTGGGTACGCCGGAGAATATTGTTGAGGCTGTTGCCCGAGGGATCGATTTCTTCGACTGTGTTTTACCTGCCAGAAACGGGCGGCATGGGAAGCTCTATACCCATGAGGGGAGCTTGAATATTCTCAATGAAAAATACCGCAGCGACAGCGGGCCGATCGACCCGATGTGTGGTTGTTATGTCTGCGGGACATTTTCGCGGGCGTATATCAGGCATTTGTTCAAGGCCGGGGAGATGCTTGCCATGCGGCTTGCTGTTTTACATAATCTGCATTATTACAACACGCTTATGGAGCGCATACGCGCGGCTATTGAAAACGGCGGTTTCGATGCGTTCCGCTCCGGGTTTACGGGGTGATTGTAACATTACATCAGGCGGTAGTTTTTTGCTTTTGAAACTATGCTTGCATGAGGTTGCTTGATTTGGTAGAATGATTCAAAATAGTTACGAAATGAAAAGGAAACAGTCATGCTGCTGGTCAAAAACGGTTATGTGTATTTAGGGGAGCGGGGGGATAGGTGCGATATCCTGATTAGCAGCGGTAAAGTCGTTGATGTATCTGCCTCTATTGATGCTACGGGGGATATGGATATCATAGATGCGAGCGGGCTGTGCGTGGCGAGCGGGCTGGTTGATATGCATGTTCATTTACGCGATCCGGGGCTGACACATAAGGAAGATATTTTTACAGGGGCTGCGGCTGCGGCTGCCGGCGGGGTGACTGTTTGCTGCTGTATGCCAAACACTTCCCCTGTTGCCGACTGTGTGGATGTTATTAAACGTATTATTGATAAGGCACGCGCTGCGCAGATAGCCGTATTGCCTGCCGGGGCAGTTACAATCGGGCAACGGGGCTTGGAGCTTACTGATTTCGCGTCGCTGAAAGCGGCAGGGGCTGTTGCATTGTCCGATGACGGGAATCCGATTCAGAACGCAGCTCTTGCGCGGGAGGCTATGCGGCTTGCGCGTGAGCATGGGTTGTTGATTATCAGCCATTGCGAGGATGCGGAGCTTGTGCGCAACTTTGGGGTCAATGAGGGCGCGATGTCGCGGAAGCTCGGAGTTCCGGGCCGTCCGGCGATTGCGGAGGAGCTGATGGTTGCGCGGGATGTTATGCTAGCCGCAGAGACGGGGGCCAGGGTGCATATCGCGCATGTGAGCACGGCGGGTTCGGTTGGGATTATCCGCTGCGCAAAAAAAGCAGGGGTATGCGTGACGGCGGAGACATGCCCGCAGTATTTTTCGCTTACGGAGGATGAGGTTCTGCGGCAAGGCTCGCTTGCGAGGGTCAACCCGCCTTTGCGGACAAAAGCAGACGTCGAGGCTATTATTGAGGGGCTTGCTGATGGTACGATTGATGTCATTGCGACTGACCATGCGCCGCATTCGGCAGCGGAGAAGCTGCTCCCGTTAGCGGATGCTCCCAGTGGCATGATCGGTCTTGAGACATCGCTTGCGCTTTCACTGACTTTCCTGTATCATACAAAGAGGCTCGGGATGCGTGAGCTGCTCAAGAAGATGTCGGATAATCCTGCGGGGATTCTGGGAATCGGGCAAGTAGAAGAACCGTCCACTTGCATGGCAGATTTAGTTATTTTCGACCCTGATGAAGAATGGACGGTAGAGCCGGAGGGGTTCAAATCGAAAGCGCGCAACACACCCTTTGGCGGGATGCAGCTGCGAGGCAGAGTGAAGTATACGATTAAACATGGGGAAATAGTTTATAAGGGTTGAGAGGTTATTTATTTTATCTCCGCCCCGATTAACACCTTTTGCAAGCGGCAGACGACAGTAACAGTTTGAAATGGAGGTATTGCGCTATGTCATTTGATAGATTACAGGAGAAAATTGACAATATGCAAAACCCCACGGTTGTGGGGCTGGATCCGGCGCTGTCGAATGTGCCGCCGCAGATTCTGGATAAGCATATTGCTGAAAAAGGTGAAACCTTGGAGGCGGCAGCGGATGCGGTGATGGAGTTTAACACCGGGCTTATTGATGCGCTGTTTGACATCGTGCCTGCGGTAAAGCCGCAGTTGGCGTATTACGAGGCGCTGGGTCCGGCGGGTGTGCTGGTTTTGAAGAAAACAATTGACTATGCCAAGTCGAAAGGGATGTATGTTATCTGCGACGGTAAGCGCAATGATATCGGCTCGACTGCTGAGGCGTACAGCGCGGCGTATCTGGGCTGTGTTAGAATCGGAAGCAACGAGATTTTTCCTTTTGATGCTGATGCGCTGACACTAAATGCGTATCTGGGTTCTGACGGGCTGAAACCGTTTATCGAGACAGCTGTTAAACATGACAAAGCTGTGTTTGCGTTAGTGAAGACCTCCAATCCTTCTGCGGCGGAGCTGCAGGATAAGTATTTTATGCTCGACGAAAGGCGAATGGGCACAAACGACAGGCGGCAAAGGAAAGAAGACAGGCGGCAGGGGGTAAAAGACAGGCGGCAGGAAGCGCAGGAAAAAGGACGCGTTATTGATAACAAAAGGCAGAGGTCAGGAGATAGAAGAGAGCGGGAGGGAGATAGAAGGTCAGCTACCGGCGATAGAAGGCGGACTACGGCAATTGACGGTGAACTGCCATATACGATTGTCACAAAAAGGCTGTATACAATCGTTGGCGAGCTTATAGAAGGAATATCGCAAAACACGGTTGGCAGTTATGGATTCACCCGCGCCGGGGCGGTTGTCGGCGCGACTTATCCGGATGAGGCGGCTTTTCTCCGCAAGCATTTAAAAAACACGTTTTTCCTTGTGCCGGGCTATGGGGCGCAGGGCGGCACGGCAGACACTGCAGCAGCGGCTTTTGATGCCAATGGGCGCGGCGCCATTGTGAATTCTTCGCGGGCAATCATCGCCGCATGGAAGCTGACGAGCGCCGGCGGCGAGGATTACAGGGAAGAGGCGCGCGCCGAGGCGCTCCAGATGAGGGCAGAACTTCTGGAGGCTCTGGACAGGGTAACTTAGCGATTGGAAGTGTAAATGAAAAACAAGAAAAGTTCCGTCGCTAAGTTAAATTGAGAATTGAGAAAGGAGAATTGAGAATTAGGACGGGGAACGGTTCTGAGATAATGACGTTTTAATCTTTGTTTTCGTAAATTAAGATAGATTGGTAAATTATAGCAAAATCCTCGTAACCTAATTCTCCATTCTCAATTATTGCTGCGGCTTTTCAGCGTTAGGTCTTTGGTCTGAGGCAATAGGGGAGGTTTCCGGATTCTCTGTGGTTTTTGACACAGTCGCAGCATTTGCAGTGGTTTTTACAGGTATTCTTTGGGCAGGCACATTCGTTCGGTTTTGGACAACTCATTACTATATACTCCTTTTCTATATTCCCTCCAGCAAATTCGCAAGCAGGGCTTGGGCTTTTGCCAGTTTTTCGCGCTCCGCGTTTATTACATGCTCGGGGGCTTTTGATGTGAACTGGTCGTTTGCGAGTTTGCGTTCGGTCTGTTCGATTATAGTCTTTGCTTTTGCGATTTCTTTATTGACGCGCTCGCGTTCCTTCTCAATATCTACGAGTTCTGCGAGCGGGATGAACATTCTGGCATCGTTTGTAACGACGGTGACGAGGCCGGTTAGGTCAGGCGGGGTTTCGGCGGTGACGGTCAGTTCTCCGGCATATGCGAGCCTTGCGATGTAGGCGCGGCCTGCCTCGAATACATCGGTCTTATCTGTGACGATTGTGAGCGGCGGCTTTTTCGAAGGCGGCACGTTCATCTCCGCGCGCCTTGCGCGGACAGCTCGAATCGCTGACATAATGGATTCGAAATCGGCCTCCTCTTTCGGGAAGTGCAGGGCAGCGGTGAAATTAGGGTAGGAGCGAACCATGAGAGCGTTGCTCTCAAATTGAGAATTGGGAGAGGAGAGTTGAGAGTTGAGAGAGGAGAGTTGAGAGTTGAGAGTTGAGAGAGGAGAGTTGGGAGTTGAGAGTTGAGAGTTGGTAGTTGCGGGGGAATTGCCATATTCCGGGACATCGAGGATGCCGGCGGTCCCCACAGACGGAACCTCGTTTGCTGATTGTGCATTGTGCATTGTGCATTGTGAATTGCGTGGCAGGGCTTGCCAGATTTCTTCCGTGATAAACGGCATGAACGGATGCAAGAGCGCAAGAACCTCATCGAGAACATACAGCAACACCTTCCGCGCATTAGCCGCACTCTCGTTTCCTAACTCTCCACTCTCCTCTCTCCTCTCTCCACTCTCCACGCTCCACTCTCCACTCTCCGCGCGTTGCGCCGTCTGCAGCCTGGGTTTCGTCAGCTCTATGTACCAGTCGCAGTAGATATCCCATATGAAATCATATATCTTAGAAGCGGCGACTCCCAGCTCGAACCTATCCATATTCTCACAAATCTCGCCCGCGAGCGTGTTGAGCTTGGAAAGAACCCACTTATCCTCTAATTCAAGCCTATCAGGCAGCCCGCCAATACGCCAATTACCATCAGCCTTATCACTCCCCGATAATGAATTATTGCTTTCAGAAACACCGCCCCTTAACTCTCCACTCTCCTCTCTCAACTCTCCACTTCCCCCGCGCTCTCCACTCCCTCCGCGCTCTCCGTTTCCTAAGTTCATCATCACAAACCGGCTTGCGTTCCAGATTTTGTTCGCGAAGTTGCGCATGGCTTCGCAGCGTTCGGGGTAGAAGCGTATGTCGTTGCCGGGGGAGTTGCCTGTGATTATGTTGAAGCGCAGCGCGTCCGCGCCGTACTTTTCTATCATATCAATCGGGTCGATGCCGTTGCCGAGGGATTTGCTCATCTTCCTGCCTTCGGCATCGCGGATAATGCCATTGATGAAAACCGTGTGGAATGGCGCTTTACCCGTATATTCCATGCCGGAGAATATCATACGGGCTACCCAGAAGAAGATGATATCATACCCGGTGACAAGCACGTCTGTCGGGTAGAAATACTTCATATCTTCTGTTTCGTCCGGCCATCCCAGCGTTGAGAACGGCCACAGCGCGGAGGAGAACCATGTGTCGAGGACATCCTCATCTTGAATCATGTTACTGCTTCCGCATTTTTCGCATATATCCGGGTCTTCGCGGCTGACGGTCAGATGACTGCATGACTTGCAATACCATGCGGGTATCCTGTGGCCCCACCAAAGCTGGCGTGAGATGCACCAGTCGCGTACATTTTCCATCCAGTGGGTATATATCTTCGCAAAACGCTCGGGGACGTATTTTATCTGCCCGTTTTCCACCACTTCGATAGCTTCCTTTGCAAGCGGGGCCATCTTCACAAACCACTGCTCGGAGGTTATCGGCTCAACCGTTGTTCCGCAGCGGTGGCACATACCGACGTTGTTTGTGTGTTCTTGCGTTTTGTGCAGGAGGCCGAGGGCTTCGAGGTCGCTTATGACCTGTTTGCGGGCTTCATAGCGGTCGAGGCCATTATACTTGCCGCTGTTGATGACCTTTGCTTCGCCGTTGAGCATAAGAACTTGCGCCAGACCATGCCGTTGTCCGATCTCAAAGTCATTAGGGTCGTGGCATGGGGTCAACTTTACGCATCCTGTGCCAAATTCGAGGTCAACGTACTCGTCGGCGATTATGGGTATCTCGCGGTCTGTTAGCGGGAGCAGTACAGTTTTGCCGATAAGATGCCTGTAGCGTTTATCCTCGGGATGCACGGCAACGCCCGTATCGCCGAGCATTGTCTCGGGGCGAGTGGTTGCCACTATCATGTGTTCATTAGAACCTTTGACAGGGTACTTGATATGCCATAAAAAGCTCGCGCGTTCTTCGTGCTCGACTTCGGCATCCGAGAGGGCGGTTGTGCAGTTCGGGCACCAGTTGATGATCCTGTTGCCTTTATATATCAGTCCTTTTTCGTATAGGGCGACAAACACTTCGCGGACGGCTTTTGAGCAGCCTTCGTCCATTGTGAAACGCTCGCGGTCCCAGTCGCATGAGCTGCCGAGCTTTTTTAGCTGCTCTACTATGCGGCTGCCGTAGGTGTGTTTCCATTCCCATACGCGTTCGAGGAATTTCTCGCGCCCGAGGTCATGGCGGCTGAGTCCTTCGCTTCGCAGGTCTTCTTCGACTCTTATCTGCGTGGCTATGCCGGCATGGTCTGTGCCGGGCAGCCATAATGCGGCGTAGCCTTGCATTCGTTTGAAGCGTATGAGGATGTCTTGGAGGGTGTTGTTAAAGGCATGGCCTAAGTGGAGTTGCCCTGTCACGTTAGGCGGCGGTATGACGATGGTAAACGGCTTTTTGTCCGGGTCTATTACGCCTTTGAAATAGCCGCCGTCTGTCCATAGCTTGTATATTTTGTCCTCTACTTGCTTAGGGTCGTACGTTTTTTCGAGTTCTTTCATGGGTTCATGTCCTCTCTGGATGTAGTTGGAACTAGGAGTTAGGAGTTAGGAGTTGTGAATCAGGTTACGAGGATGCAATCTACTTTTGACTTACGAAAGCAAAAATCAATGCGTAATCATCTCAGAACCGTACGCGTCCTAATTCTCAATTGTAACTTAGCGACTGCAATTTTCTTGTTTTTACTGATGTTTTAGGTCGCTAAGTTACTAACGGTTCGGGGAATACTTCTGATAGGTCGATTGTTAGGCCTTCTAGTGTGTGGACGGGGGCGGAGTCTTCGTTTCCGTAGATGCGTGTCGTGTATTCGTTGTTTTTTAGTATGTGGACGGATACGGTTTTTTGCTCGGGGTCTACTATCCAGTATTCCCGGACACCTGCTTTCAGGTATAGGTTGAACTTGATGAGGGTGTCGTGGCGGGTGTTGCCGGGTGATAGTATTTCTATAATTAGGTCAGGTGCGCCTGCGTAGCCGGTACGCATGAGTTTTGTGCTGTCGCAGACGACTACAATGTCAGGCTGCACAATAGTGTCGTCTGTTTCGTCAGCCTTTGCGAAAAGGCGTACATCGAAAGGCGCGTAGAACACCTGGCATTGCTTACCTTTAAGATAGCTTCCTAGTTGCATGTGGAGTTGACCGCTGATCTTTTGGTGTTCCCATGTAGGCGCGGGTGCTATCAAGTAGGGCTTTCCGTAAATTATCTCCCATCTTTGTTCATTATCCCATTTTTTGTAGTCTGCGTAGGTGAAGCGTTCTTCCAGTCGCGGTGCAGGCTGTGACATTTGAATCATCCTTTCCGGGTAGGTTAGTGTTCTAATTTTAGAGTATTGTCACAGTAATGTCAATCGGAAATAAATATCGGTGCGGCCGACCTGACCGTGAGTATGAAATAAAGTAACCCCCCTTGCAGTTAGGGGGGTTATGGTGGACGATACAGGACTTGAACCTGTGACCTTCCGCACGTCAAGCGGAACGTCGAAATGCCGAAAAACCCTGTGATATAAAGGAAAATAAGAACTATGCATGGGCGTTTTGTTCCCCTCTTGTTCCCCTCTCATAAAATTCCGTAAATTTTTTATGCGTTGCCGCGAGCATTTCCGAACGCATATGGGTATAGATGTTCGCTGTTGTTTTTATGTCGGAGTGGCCTAGCAGATACTGCGCTGTTTTCAGGTCGATTCCCATTTCAAACAGATCCGTAGCGTAAGTGTGGCGGAGGGCGTGCGGCGTTATTCCTGCCCGAAGGCTGCTTTTTCGTATCTGGTTCCTGTACAGCTCCGCACCCATAGCTATGTCCAGGCTGCGGTGAAAGCTGCCCCAGAGCCTTTTGCAGTTCGTCTCCGTCAGCATCCCGGAGCTCTTTGCGGGGGTGAAGATAAGCCTGCCCCCGGCTTCGGCGCGTTCTTGCTTCAGGCGTTCCAGCAGCGGCGGGGGAATCGGCACGGTGCGCACCCCGCTTTTTGTTTTAGTTTCTTTTATATGCGCGACGTTGTTTATGAACTCCGCTGATTTGCTTATCGTGAGCAGTCCTGCCTCAAAGTCAATGTCCTCCCATGTAATTGGCACCGTTTCCCCGCGCCTCAGGCCACACATCAGCATTAGGAGCACCCACAGCCCCGCCCTGTGCGAGCGACATAATGCGACAACGGCATCCCTCTCGGCGTTCGTCAGCGGACTGCGCGGTGCGGTCGTCGTGCTGGGAGCCTCCAGAAACTCAGCAGGGCTGTCAAGGATTATGCCCCCCTGCTTCGCTTTATCGAACATCTGCTTTAGGACGGCCTGTATTTTCATGGTGTTGCTCTTCGACTTGCCGCTCTGAAGGTTCATTATCTCCTGAAGGTGATACTGCCTGACTTCGCTGACGGGCATACTGCCGATGCGAGGGAGTATATGCTTGTTAAGCAGGGAACGCGTGTTGGCAGCAGTAGACGCGCCAACGGTAGGGGCTTTGTAAACATTAAACCACCGGGCGGCCCACTGCTCGACGGTTGTTTTTGAAGCGTCGAAGTCTATTCCACGGCAATACTGTTCCTTAACCTCCGCAAGCCTCAGATCAAGCTCGCGGACAGTTTTCGCCTTGACTGTCTTGCGGCGCTGCCCGCCGCTCTCGGTGCGGCCGATCACTATAGAGGCGCGGTAGTACCCGTCAACGCCTTTCTTGTGCCTTGCCATACCCTCACCACCTTTCTTCATGCTTCGGTGCGGCTTGCCCCTGCCTCCGCTGCGATTCTTCTAAAAGCTGCCTATCCCCCTCCGGCTTAAACCCCGGAGGGTCTTTTTTGTTTTCCATTTTCAGTCCGCATATGCTATAATACATTTGCCGGATGCCTCCGCAGGGAGGAGGTGAAGCACATAGAGCATATCCTTTCGTTCTTTCTTGCGGTTTTGGCGGGTGTGGTAATCCACATCATCGTCAGGTGGCTGGACAGCAAGAAAAAGTAATCCGGCGCAAGCCACAAACGAAAACCCGGGGTCTTACCACCCCGGGTTTCCTTTTGGTGAGCACAATAGAGCTACATCCATTTTCGTCACCAAAAGCATAACACAGCGGAGGGTATATGTCAATATGCAATTTATTATGTCCACCCCTTCAGCTCATCCCGGGGGGTCTTTTTTGCTTACCGGCACTATTTCACCATGCTCTTTCTCATAAGCTGTTATGCAGTCGCGTATCAGTTTCACTATCTGCTTGTTTACCGAGCGGCCTTCATACTCTGAAACGCTGAGCTAACGCTTCTCAATAAACTCAAGGAACTTTGAAACATCAATTCCGAGCTGGCTGAGGATTGCTTTGAGAAAAGCCTTGTCGATATCCCTATTCCCATGTACCGGGATAGGCGTTCTTTTCCCGCTTGCGGGGTATTCAACCTTATGGTGCGAGCCTTTTACCGAAACAAGGATGCAGCCGAATTTCAGAAGATATGTAATTAAATCTTTAGCTGGAATTACTGGCAAACTAGGCATCGCACACCTCGAACGCCAAACGGTAGTTCGATACTCCGGGATAGTCCTCAAGGTAGAGACTGACGGACTCGAACATATTCTTCTGCGTTTCCTGTATGGTCTCACCATCCGTGAAGCAACAACCGTTGTTCATTTTGCATTCAGCCCAGTAGCCTGTAGTGTCAACGCAGGGGTGAATTGTAACGTAAAAAGTCTGCATTTTGGCAGTTCGTTTTTCTCCAGTTTGCATAACTGTGGCGGCTGTTTCCATTTGAGCCTCATCCTTTCAATCTTATTGTACATCTACTTTAACCATTTGGATTTATCGGTTTGGGTTGTTTTGTTCTTTATTCCTTAGTTTCCGCAGTTCATTCATCCTCCGGGCGTTTTTTGTAATTATGCCTTTTCCTCATCGTCAAGTTCTTTGGATGCGACACCCGCTTTGAACATTTTGTTGACATCAACAAAACGTTCAACCATATTGAAGCCACTACCTTTGAAAAAACTTGAAAAAGTGCGTTTTGGGTATTGACAATTACACGATATTGTGTTATAATGGTATCAGAAAGGAGGGATGCCATTGAACAGGGAAGACGTGCTGATGATAACTGCGCTGATAGGGCTGATAACCGCGATAGTCACTCTCGTTAACACAGTAATCAGAGGCAAAGAGAAGGCTCCCCACCGCAAGCCCAAGAAGAAGCGCAAACGGTGAGAAGCACAGAGAGCGGGGAGGGAAACCTCCCCTGACTCTCCCACTATATCACAGGAGGTTCATCATGGTCAAGAGGATAATCGATATATTAATTTTACTGCCTTTTGCATTATGGCTTGCATTGTATAACTGGCCGGACAACCCGGCGGACATAATCAGCACGGTCGCTCTGCTTATATTCTCCGCAGCCGCAGGCATAACAATTTACAACATATGTAAAGGGGGCTGGAAGCGTGGCTGAACTCTTGTCCGTCACGGAATACTGCAAACTGCACGGTCTTGACGGTGGCAACGTCAGGCGGCATATTGCAGCCGGCCGCATCCCCGCGCGGAAAATCGGCAGCCAGTGGGTCATTAGCGAAGACACGCCGCCGCCGGAGGATAAACGCGTGAAATCGGGGAAATATATTAATTGGAGAAAGAACGGGAAAACAGAATAGCCTCGTGAAGCTTGCGTACGCCCCTCCGGGGGCGTCTTATTTTTTGCGTCTAAGTTCTTTTGCGATACCTATCACTCGTACGGGCAGTTCTTCAATCTCCCTGTTGCTGTAGTAAACAGGTTCGTGTTCGGCTACATTAAGCGGCTGTAGGAATACACCATCTCGCTTAATAACCACTTTCTTGAAAGTAGCTTCCTCCCCATTGACGATTACAGCACATTCATCACCGTTGTCGCACGTTTCCGCCTTCTGGTATATAACCACATCGTCTTCCAGATAATCCGGACTCATACTGTTTCCCCGGATTTTTAACGCAAAAAACTCTTTTCCACCCGCCGTCATATCGGTGGGTATCTCCTCGTAATCAATTATATCTTCTATCGCTTCCATGGGTATTCCGGCAGGAATAACGCCGTATACGGGAACGCGGTGGGCTTGTTTGGTTTGAGGAGACATGTAGTCGCGCCCTAGTAGATAGTCGGTGGAAACATTGAAATAATCGGCAATTGCGTGTAGCACATCAACAGATGGAATAATACCCTGTTTCCCTTCGTATTTACCTATGCTCGAACGCTCGACACCAATTATATCTGCAAGTTGTTCTTGGGTCACATTTCGTTGAGTTCGTAACGCTTTCAATCGTTCTCTAAGCATTGACTTCACACACCTTTTGCATACATTATAGTGAATTATATTCACGATGTAAACACAATCTGAAAATTTTTCACAAAAATACTTGACATAGTGAAAATAGTTCGCTATAATGTGAATGTGTTTCAGAAACTAGTAGCTCATAGTGAAAATAGTTCGCTATAATGTGAAATCATTAAGAACTCGGAGGGAGTTATGAATATATTCAAAAAATACAGGGAAGCCGCATCTCTGACTCAGGAAAAAACTTCTGAACAGCTAGAAGTGGATCGTTCAACAGTTGCTAAGTGGGAAACTGGTGCTGCCAAACCGCGCGCCGATATACTGCCCCAAATAGCCAAACTCTACAACTGCACCGTGGACGACCTGCTGCGGGAGGCTGTGCCCGAAGCATGATGACTATCATTGCACTTGTATTTGCGCTGCTTGCGATAATCTTGTGCATATGTTACATAGTCATGGACAACAATAAATAATAACATTATTTTATCACAATTAGCATATATTTAGAACGACGAGTTGCTTCATATTAAAGCAAAAACAAGAACGCCAACGTCCTGTTTTTGCCAAAACCAGAAGCTGCGCTTCCTGTATGAAAAAGCAATGGGAGAAGGTGAAGGCGTGACTGAGAATTATTTGAAAATCTGCCGCGAGATAGACGGGCGCTCACAAGCCGAAGTCGCTGACATCGTGGGGGTGGATGTACGCACTATGTCTAAATATGAAAATTCTGGTCGCGTCCCCGACGACATAATAGCCGCGCTCGCCGAACTCTACAACGCGCCGCTTCTCGCGATTTGGCATCTCAAAAACAACAACCCACTAGGCAAGTATCTGCCCGATATCTTTCCAACTCAAACGGACGGCGACCTTGGATTTCAGACGGTTCTTGCTGCGGAAAGCGCAACCAGCGCAAAGGAATCTATCATAGCGGCGTTAAAAGACGGTTTCTTATCAATAGATAGCTTGCCATTGTTAGATGCTTATATTACGCAGACCGACGCAGCCACAGGGAAGTTCGTCTCGGCGAAGGCATACGCGATAAAAGCGCGTAACGACTTGACACGGAGCGTGTCAGCTCAAACATAAAAGAACTGCCTTGCTGCGGAATAATTATGGAAACTGAACAGGAGAAGCCGGCATGATTATCTTACTTTTTGGCATTACGGCAGTAGCCGCCGTAGCTGCCGTAATCGGCTATGTTAAATGGAAAATCTGCGCACACGCAGCTCTGGCGTACTTTGCGGCAAAAGGGTATAAGCTGCCAGATGACGAGGATCAGAAAAAGTATTACGAGTACGCAGTCAGGAAATTACTCCGTTTGCCCGCAAAGTTGCCTTGATAATCTCACTCACAACGGTACGCAAGAAGTAAAACACAGATAGGGGTGAAAACATATGCTACACGATAAGCTGCTTAAACCGAAGGACGTGGCGGAACGGCTCAGCTACAGTCTGGCCACTGTATACAGGCTCATTGACTCGGGAATGCTGCCTGTGGTCAAGATTGGCTCGGGGCTCAGGGTCATTGAATCTGATTTGGACCGCTTGATACGCGGCAACACAGAGCGGCGCGGCAGGCTGAAAAGAGACTGGAGAACATGAGCCGTACCTGATTTTGTAATGGCGATGCGTGGTTCGGTCTGCCACGTTGCGGCGGGGCTTGTTTTGGTAAGGCTAGGCAATATTTATAATCTCAGCGCAAAAAGATAATACCCCTGCCGCGCCGGTCAAGCAAAAGCAGGGATATTAAATAAAAATAAGGGAAAGGCTGAGTAACGCAATTATACCAGCTTTCCCGGGAAAGGTCAAGGAAAACATTATGGCAACGAGAGCACAGGCGACAAAAGAAATAATTATCCCCGCAATCGACATCAGGACGGTCACATTCAAGCTGGTCGGAGATTCCCCGCTAATCATGCACGCGTGGGACCCAAAGACCAAGCAGGAGATGCTTGACAAGATGATGGGAAAAGCAAAATCAAAGGTCAGGGAGACTAAAAACCCGGTTTCAGAATTTATCAACTCTATGTACTGGCTTGATGGCAGGCCGGAAGAAGCGACACAAGAAGCGTTTGACAAAGCGATAAGAAGCGGCAGGGCAAAGTTCGGGTTTCCGTCGGTTGCGTTTAAGGCTGCTGCCGTGTCTGCGGGCTACCGCGCTAAGGTGACAAAAGACAAGGTCAGCATGAGCGGCGCAATGCACATCGACGGTGAGTTCGTGCAGATAAACGGCATACCGCAAATGCGTGAGGACATGGTAAGGGTCGCAAACGGCGCGCCCGATATCCGTTACCGAGGCGAGTTCCCCATATGGGAAGCCGAAATTAACGTCAAATACAATGCCGGAGTAGTTACCGACGAGCAGGTTATAAACCTGTTCAACCTCGGAGGTTTCGCAGTAGGCGTGGGCGAATGGCGACCGGAACGAGGCGGCCAATCTGGGATGTTCCGCGTTGGATAGCACACTGTTTCAAGGCAGTCGAGGCAAGGCGCGGTCAGGTACGGCATGGTAAGGCATGGCTAGGCCGGGCGTGGCACGGCAGGCAAGGTTTGGCTAGGTGCGTTTTGGTAAGTTGCGGAAGTCGGGGCAAGGTAAGTCTGTGGCAGGCACGGTGGGTTCAGGTCTTGTAAGGTGCGGCATGTTAAGGCACGGTGAGGCGCGGTGGGTTCAGGTTAAGCAGGAAAATGATTTCTGGAGGCTGAAAAGATGGCAAAGCTAAAAACACAGTACGAATACAAAAATGGCCGGGGCTATACAGATATTCCCGCACAGACGGCCGGAGAGGAACTTGAGCGTATATCCGACCTCCACGGAACGCTTACGGCGTCATGCGTGGTGGACGAAAGCAGGGACGCAGACGCCCCTCTCCATGGAGCGTTTGAGTGGGATGACGGAATCGCTGCGGAAAAGCACCGGGAGCAACAGGCAAGGGTGCTTATCGGCAGCTTGGTATCAGTTCGGGTTGGGGATGTAGCCTCTAATGAGCCAGTACGCGTGTACGTACATATACAAAACGAATATAGGCAATTAGACACGGTTGTAACCAACAAGGATTACAAGGAAGAACTGCTTCAAAAAGCCCTTGCGGAGCTACAGAGTTTCCAGCGGAAATACAGGCTGCTATCGGAGCTTGCGGAAGTAAACGCAATAATAGAGCAAACGCAAATTAGGTATGCTCAAATGCAAATACAGACAGAAACGCGCCCGAGCGCGTGATTTGAGTTGCGATTGAAAGGATGTGAAAACGATGAAAATGCAAAAACAAAACCTACTATCAAGCTACACCAATGACGCGCTAACGGCACGCGCCAACCACATCAGGAAACTTGTCGCAGTAACGGGTAATATTCCCTGCGACTTATTCGGCGGGTACACAGAAGCACGCGCAATCGGAAATTATTTGATTGAACTAGCGGAACTTTTGGAGTATGAACGGAAACACCGCGATAACTGACGAATACGCGGAAAAGCTGAAAAGCGAACGGCCGAAAGGAGGTGAAAACGATGATGCTAATCACAGACCGCCGCATAGCTGAGGTACTGGCCCCGCTGCACAGGGTTAACGCGGACATGCTAAACGACAAGATAGCGAGGGATCCGCAGCGGCGCGAGGTATGTGAGGAGAAAATGCGTCTACTGGAAGAAATAGCGCGGGACTTAGGCGTAGACATCCTCAACCCCGGCGCATATGCGGCACAGCAAACGAAAGCCGCCCCGAGGCAACGGGACGGCAAAAAGGGAAAGGTCAGAGCTGGTTACTATTATATCACAGCATAACGAAATTGCAAGGGTTATTTTTATGGATAAAGGAAGGATGGCAACGCAATGGAAGAACAGCGTAAGACGCTTGTAAGCGTCGAATATCAGGACAAGAAAACCGGGGAGTTTGGCGGCAGGGCGTACACCTACTACAGCGAGCTTGATGTTAAGGTAGGCGACCTCGTTGTCGCGCCAACGTCCAGAGGGGGTTCCGTAGCCCGCATATGCGAGGCTGACGTGCCGCTCAGCAGAGTTGACGAGCGCATTGAACCGCTGCTGAAAACCATCACGCATTACGCGGAAACCAGTACAGGAAGCGAGGCAGGGGAATGCTGATTATAGACCCGAAAATCACCGACAAGCGGATTATTAACGGCGATATATTTTTCACGGGCGAGAACATGGGGCGCTGCGGGAACTGCGAGGCCGCAACAGACGCGGACATAGATAACTACTGCTGGAAGTGCGGAGTTGAATTGAGACCTACCCGTCAAGCAACACCAGACGAACGTCATACGAATTAATGTAAAATTCTGATTCGTGTCCGCAAATGCCGCAAAACTTCTGAGTGTAGTTTAACAGTTTTCCACATTCCGTGTTTGAGCATCTGTTGGACGAGAAGTCAAAGCCGCATTCACGGCAAGCTGATAATGAAAGCAGCTCGTACTCATCTTTTGCGTTATTTTGAGAATCGCACATCGGGCAATACGCAGCGTACATACAATCACAGCCTCTCGGAATCATTGGTTCGGAAACTTAAACTATTCTAACAGACGAACACAAAATGTACAACGAAAATCAACCGGCGAAATTATAAGGAAAGGAAAAGAAATGAAGTTACTGAAACTGACACTAGAAAACTTTCAAGGCATACGCCAACTGGAGCTTGATTTGAACGGCGCGGGGTGTTCGATATTTGGTGCGAACGCGACAGGGAAAACAAGCGTATTCAATACCTTGACTTGGCTGCTGTACGACAGGCCAAGCACAGATGAAAAAAACTACACTCCGAAAACGGACGGCCCGGACGGAAAGCCGCTGCACTACCTTAACCATACTGCTATAGGGCGGTTCGCGCTTGAAAGCGGGCGCATTGTCACGCTCTCCAAAACGTATAGGGAGGTATGGAAGAAAAAGCGCGGGTCGCCCGAGGAAGAGTTCAGCGGCCATGAGACAGACCACAGCATTGACGGTGTGCCGGTAAAAGCTAACGAATACGCCGCTACGCTTGACGAACTGTGCGGGGGCGTTGAGAGGATGCGCGTCCTCACCGCCCACGATTACTTTACTCGGATTATGCCGTGGGAGGAGCGGCGCAGGATACTCTTGGAGGTATGCGGCGACGTAAGCGACGATGAAGTCATATCGTCAAACACGGAGCTAGGGCAGATATACACATTTCTGGCCATGCCCGGAACATCAGGGCAGCGGCATAACGTGGACGGTTACAAGAAAATCGCGGCATCGCAGAAGGCTGAAATTAACAAGCAGCTCCAGACGCTGCCGGGGCGCATTGACGAGGCTATCCGGGCGATACCGCTGGACATGGAAGATTATGACGGGGACAAAGCTGCCGCGCAGCTTGCGGAACTCAGGAAAGAATATGAGGCGCTGTCCGAGCGCAGGGCTGCGGTCGTAAGCGGCGACACAGCCGCAGCGGAAATCAGGGCGGCAATAGCAGACGCGACGGCAGAACTCGCACAAGCGAGGGCTGCACATATAGCAAGCCAAGGGAGCGGCAATGAGGCCATATACGCAGAAATAGTGGCAGCGAGGAAAGCTGCAGGCGAGGAAAAGGATAACGCCGACAGGATTAGGCGCGAAATAAGCAGCAAACGCGATAACGTTGAGCGGATGGAGAAACTGCGCCAGTCGTACCTAAACGATTACGCCGCCATCCAAGCCGAGGCGTGGGATGTGAATCAGGAGACATGCCCCACATGCAATCAGGAACTTCCGTATAGTAAAGTCGAGGCCATGCGCGGCGAGTTCAACTTAAAGAAATCCCGCCGCTTAGAGGAGATAAACGAAGCCGGCAGAACCAAGGCAAGCAAGCATATGATAGAAACGGAACAAGCTGTGATAAGCGTATTAGAAAACCATCTTACCGCATCGGAGAATATCATAACCGGGTTGGAGCAACACCTTGAAACGCTACAGGCTCAAATCAAAACCGCCGAACCCTACGAGACTACCGCCGAACATGCCATGCTGACGGCGAACATCTCCAAACTCAGGCAGAGCGAAGCCGATGCCGCGCTCCACGCCACAGAAGCGGCAAAGTCTATATACGACGAAATGCAGGGCGTACAGGAACGCATACGCGCTCTGGAATCGCGCATGTCGTCATATGAGCTTGCTGAAACGCAGAAGAAGCGTATAGAGGAGCTTAAAGTGTCAGAGAAGGAACTTGCTGCGAAGTACGAGGAGCTGGAGCGCGGGGTATGGCTCTGCGAACTGTTCATGCGCACGAAAGTCAGGCTGCTTGACGAAAGGATTAACGGCAAGTTCAAAACCGTCAGATTCCGGCTGTTCAAGAAGCAAGTTAACGGCGGCTTAAAAGAGGACTGCGAAGTTATGATACCCAACGAAAGCGGTACCAGTTTAACGCCATACGCATTCGCGAACAATGCGGCAAGGATAAACGCAGGGCTGGAAATCGTTGATACCCTGTCTAAGCACTGGGGGCTGTCAATGCCGGTGTTCGTGGATAACGCCGAGAGCGTGTGCGAACTGCTTGACATCGACGCTCAGGTTATCAGGCTGGTAGTTTCCAAACCGGACAAAGAGCTTAGGCTTGTGCTTGACGAGCCTAAGGAAGAGCCTAAACCGCGCAGTAAGACGGTTGAACACGCCGCATAATATACGTTATCAGAATGAATAATTATACATTTAGGAGGAGCATACAATGGCAGCTAACAGCAAAGCAAAGACTGATGAAACCGCGCTGGAAAAACGGCAGCACCCCGAAATGAACCATGCCGAGAGGTTCGTCGCAATGGTCATTCGCGAGTTCGGCAGCGGAGTACCCGGCGAAGTCGCGCTAACCGATTTCCAGAAGAAACTCATACAGGGCTACTTCATTATGATCGACCGTGCGCTAAAACTCGCGGAGGACGGGCGCATAAGCAAGAACAAGACCAATAAAAGCCGCGACTACGACAACCCCTTGCCCTGCATATGGCAGAACGTCAACATGCTTGACCTAGCCCTTGATGCAGTTCACTGCGCAAGGATGGAGCTTGACATGACACAGGACAACCACCTGTTCCCGATACCTTTCCGCAACAAAAAGACCGACAAGTACGACCTGACGCTTATGCTAGGCTACAACGGTATAAGGTACGTTGCGCTGCGCTACGCGGTGGAAACGCCCCTAGCGGTCACTACCGAGCTTGTGTACAGCACGGACAAATTCACAGCTATTAAAAAAGGCGTGTCGAACAATGTCGAATCCTACGAGTTCGAGATAATGAACCCGTTTGACAGAGGGGAAATCCTCGGCGGGTTCGGCTACATCGAGTATAAGAATCCGGCGAAGAATAAGCTAGTCATCATGACCATGGCGGACATGCTCAAACGCAAGCCAGCCTATGCGTCTGCCGAGTTCTGGGGCGGCACCGTGAAGAAGTGGGAAGGCGGCAAACAGGTAAGCGCCGAGACGGACGGATGGTTCTCCGAAATGTGCCACAAGACCTTGATACGCGAAGTATACAGCGCGAAGCACATACCGCGCGACCCGCGCAAAATCGACGACAGCTATCATCACATGAGGCTGCGTGAGGCAAAGATGGCAGAGCTGGAGTCTATGGCTGAGATAGACGAAAACGCCAATGTCATAGTGATAGATGCTGACACTGTGCCTGTGACGGAGAACTCCGGGGAGCCCTCGGCGGAACCGGACGGCAGGGATAATGACACGCCCCCCGCAGACGGCGCTGAACCGGCTCAGATGTCGATTGAGCCTAATTTCTGATGATTGCAGGTGATTGAAATGAGCAGCATAGTACAGCAGACGATACGCATTCCTCAGCAGCGCAATGAGCATATAAAAGCTGTTGCGGAGCAAAGCGGGACATCGTACAACTCACTTATAAATTATCTGATTTTCATAGGGCTAAAGGTTATCGAAGCGCAGATTCACGTTTCACTAGAAGGGATTACGCATGATTAGCTTTACTCCATACGCAAGCGGCAGCGGCGGCAATCTATACATGGCTTATGACGGCGTGACCAAGCTGCTCATAGAGTGCGGGGTGCCGCTTGCGAGGATAAAGCAAGCCCTTGGTTACAGGCTGAGTGAGGTAAGCGGTTGCCTGTCAAGTCATGAACATTTAGACCACTGCAAGGCGGCGGCTGACCTAATGAAATGCGGCGTGGACGTGTACGCAAGCAGGGGAACGCTTGAAGCGAGGGGGCTGGCGGGGCATAGGGCAAAAGCGCTAAAAGCTATGGAGGAAACAGTTATAAACACGTTCCGGGTGCTTCCGTTCGATGTGCAGCATGATGCAGCAGAGCCGATGGGCTTCCTCGTAACAAGCACCGTCTGCGGCGAGAGGCTGCTGTTCATTAGCGATAGTAGTTACACGAGGTACAGATTTCCCAACCTGAACATCATAGCCGCAGAGTGCAACTACGACGCTGAAAGCCTGTGGCGCAGCGTGAGGGCTGGCAAAACGCCGCCGGAGATGGCGCAGCGCATCGTGAAGAGCCACACGAGCCTAGACACGCTGCTGCAGATGCTCAAAGCAAACGACATGAGCGGCGTGAGGCAGATATGGCTTATGCACCTAAGCGACGACAGGAGCGACGCCGCCGTTATCAAAGAGGCGGTGCAGAGGCAGACAGGCGCGGAAGTGTACGTCTGCTAAAGGAAAATAAGGAGGAAATAAATGAAACAAAGCGAACAAAGAAAAGCGTTCCTTGAAATCGGGCGCGGCGCGATGCTCGAACGGTTTGACTACGAGCTGGAGCGCATCATCGACAACATACTTGACCCGAACACCCCGGCAACGAAACCGCGCAAAATCCAGCTAACGCTAACGCTCACGCCAGATGCTGACCGTATGCAGATAAAGCACGAGTGCGTCGTAAAATCCGCCCCGCAGCCGACCAACCCGATATCGGGCGCAACCGCGCTAATGAGGCGCGGAGGCCAGATGTCGCTTGTCGAGCTTGTGCCGCAGATACCGGGGCAGGGCGATATGTACGGCGGGGAGCAGCGGCAGCCGGACATCTTTAATATCAAAAAACAGGCATAAGAAAGGATGATTGACAATGATAGCAGAAGCAATAGAGAAAATCCAATTACTCGCAAACCCGGAAAAATATGAGATAAACGGGGAAACCTATTCGACCAACAAGAACCTTTTCCGTGTGGCTCCGCACATAGACCGCCCAGAGAAAGCTAAGTTCAGCTCGCTTGACGCAATTACGCAAGCCCTAAGGGTGGAAATCTGCAATGACGTTATAACCAAGCCTGTGTTCCTGAACGTTTCCGACCATAACCGCGTGACCGTGTTCACCACCTACAGGCCCGACAACCTGCAGAGGGATGTCATATACGAGGCTGCGCCGTGCCTCCCTGCCCCCCTTGCCCCGTGGAGCTGCCACGACGACGCGATAATCGCGCTCCGCAGCCAGTTTGTGCCAAACGACGGCGTTGAGTATATTCTCGGCTTGCTGTCCCGCATATCAAGCGATGATTCCGTTTCCTCCGAAGACAACGGCGTGTCTCAGGAGGTCACCGCTATAACAGGCGTTGCGCTGAAAACGAACGAAACCGTGCGGCCGCGCGTCCTTCTTGCCCCATACAGGACGTTCCTTGAAGTCGAACAGCCTGAGAGCGAGTTCCTTCTGCGTGTGAAGCCGGGCGACAAGGAAAGCAAAATCCCTCCGAAAATAGGCATTATAGAAGCGGACGGCGGGGCATGGAAGCTGGCGGCAAGAAAGAACATCGCTGATTATTTCAGGAAAAGCCTGTCTGACCTGATAACCCGAAATCTGCTCATTGTGGCTGAATGACGCACTGGCGGCGTTGCTCTACAAGACGGGGTAAGCGGTGCGCAAGACCAAGGAGCGGCTAGGCAATAAAGAAACCGGCAGGCGCATTGTCGTAATAGAGGTTGACGGCGAGACTAAATGTGAATAATTATACAAGGAGCGCTGAATTAGGTTATGCCAAGGAAAAGAGATTTGCGGCCATCGTTTTTCACAAACGAATATATAGCGGAGCTTCCCTTTGAGGCCCGGCTGCTGTTTGCCGGACTGTGGACTATTGCCGACAGGCGCGGCAGGCTTGAGGACAGGCCGCTGCGGATAAAAGCCGCGCTGTTCCCATATGACAATCTTGATATTGTGCATCTGCTTGACCTGATTGCCGGCAGCGAGGGCGGGTTTATCCAGCGTTATGAAGCAGAAGGCAAGAAGTACATACAGATAATTAATTTCGAGAAAAACCAGCATATCCACAAAGAAGAAGCCGAAAGCACCATACCAGCACCGGAAGTTAAAATGCCAGCACCGCATCAGCACCACCTTAGCACCACCTTAGCACCACCTGAGCACCACCTTGACACCACCTTAACACCGCATGAGCACCACCCCAATACGCCTAGTAGTCTAATACTAGTAGCTAGTAGTCTAGAATCTAGTAGTCTGGAAACTAGTAGCTTGGAACTAGTAGCTAGTAGTCAGAAAGAAGAACCTGTTGATGTTGTTGCTGGGGCGCGCGCGGGCGCGGGAAGCGGGTCATCTGACCTTGCGAAGGTGCTGTCGCATTACATGGAGCATATTAGCTGCGCCATGCCGCCATCAATGGTCAGCGCTGCGGTGCAGGAATATCTTGACCACATGGAGCCAGACGTAATCATCGACGCCATTGACAGGGCGGCCGCAGAAAACACGCGGAAGTGGTCATACGTCAACGCGATACTCAAAAGCCGCAAGGAAAACAGAGTACGCAACATGGCAGACGTTGCCCGCGAGTCCGCCGAGCGGGACAGGCAGAAAGCAAGCGGGAGAAGCCCACCAGCCGGAAAGCAGAGGCAAAAAAACATATACGCCGAGCTTGCTGATAAAGCAAGGGCGGAAGAAATCGAAAGGACGGTAGCTGTCAATGACACAAGCTGAAACCGGTGAGCTAATGGCGCTTATAGCCGAGGAACACCCGAAATTCATGGACACCCCAAACCCGGAGAAAAGGCTGGAACTATGGGAGGAGGCGTTTCGGAGAGTGCCTTACGAGCTTGTTGAGTTTGCCGTGAAACGGATGCTGATAGAAAGCCCGTATACGCCGAAACTGGCTGATGTCGTGCAGAGAATCAAGGAAACGCTTAACAGCGAGGACGATGCGACGGAAGCATGGAACGCCCTACGCAAAGCGGCGTCACGGGCATCGGTAATCACCGCCGCCGAGTTTGAAGTCCTGCCCTACGAGGTAAGGAAATTCTGCGGCAATATGTCCGGCCTCTGGGATTTAGGTATGCTCGAAGCCGATATACTCAACTCGGTCACGCGGGGCCAGTTTATGAAAATTTTCGACACTCTGAAACGCCGCAGGGAAACGCAGGAGCTTATGCCGCCGGAGCTTAAAGCCTTGATAGGCGGGAGCGTGAACAGCGTGCCGAGGCCGAAGCGGCTAACTGACGGGGACTGGAACTCGCGTAGAAACGAGCAAATCGAGCGGCTTGAACGCGCCGCCGCGCCGGTATGACAGGGAGGCAAGCGATGACCGAAACACAGGAAATGGCGTACTGCGAATGCATAGCTAAGATTGCCATGCTCGAGTACCGGATGAGGCTGCACCCGGAAAGCGCAAGAAGGCTCGCGGACACCGCGATAGCTGCGACTATAGCATCGGAGGCGTATACGGACTACGCCAGAATGCTGACGCTGATGGCGATAGCGCAGACGGCAGCGCTGGTGCTGGGCGGGGCAAACGCCGCGATGACGCAAGCGGCAGAAACGGAGGAAAAAGACATTGACGAAGACACAGAGGGCAGTGAACACGGCTGCATACGTCGCGCTGACCGCGGTATGTGTGATTGCGATGCTTGCGGTACCGTCAGTTGACGCGCCGCAGAGAACGGCGGCAGGAGAAAAGCAGGGGGAAGAGCCAGAACCACCCTATGCAAGCGCGGCCACATACGACTTAGCCGGATGGAGGCCGCAGCACGCAGAACCGGGGCAAATCAGGGTAATCACCCCGGAAGAGGACATGGCGAGCATTGAGCGGTACGAGGCGCGCATTGACGAACTCTGGCTGCTGCAGGAATACAACGAAGTCCCGCTTGCGGTTATGCCGACGGAGGACAGGACAGTGCCGATATACGAGGTCTACAAGAACGGCACGCTGATCACGGCGGCAACCCCTGAACTCCAATGGATGGCGCGGGACATCGCCGAAACTCACGGAATCCCGGAAAGGTTCATATTTGCTCTGATTACGCTTGAATCAACGTGGAACCCGCGCACGGTGAACGAACGGGGGCCGTGGATAGGCCTTACGCAGATGTCCGGCTACTGGAAAACAGCAAGGACGCTCACGGAATACCGCCTGACCGACAGGCACAGGGATTACGACCTCTACGACCCTTACGATAACTTGCTATCGGCAACGGAAATGTGGCTGTACGGCATTGACAATTACGACATCGACCCAGCTACCGATTTAGGCATAATGCGGCTTGCGTATTTCCACAGCACTGGGAAAAACCCGGACGGCGTGACCGGGGAATCCTCACACCCCGGCTGGCACAGCAGCTATTACAACCACCTTCTGCGGTTTATGGGCGAGATGGCGGAGATACAGCACACCGCACACGGAGGATAAAACTATGGTACGAAAATGCGATAAATGCACAGGATACGACCCGCACGGCAAGCCCGGGCTGCGCTGCACCAAGCTCAACGGATGGGTAAGCGCGTCGTTCGAGGACGTAAAAGGCGACTGCAACTGCGCATATTATGAAACGGCGCTTAAGCCGGGAGAGAGAGGTCAAAAATGAGCACGGACAAAGTATACGGCCGCACCGTCATACAGTGCGACATGAACTGTGAAAGCTATATTGAGGCTGACAGCTTTGATGAGGCGGTCGCGGAGAAGAAAGAACAAGGCTGGAAAAACCGCAGGGTAAACGGCGAATGGCTTGACCTATGCCCGGACTGCGCGGAGGCACTATGAAGGTTGAAGAATACAAATCGCTGGCAAAGCAGCGCAAATACCGCAACACGCCCACAGAGCGGGTTACGGATAGCGGTAACGTTATCAAGTTCGCCTCGCAGAAAGAGGCCGCCCGTTATGACGAACTTATGCTGATGCTTAAAGCCGGTGAGATACGGAAGCTGAAAATACACCCGCAATATACGCTAATCGAATCATATACAACACCAGAGGGCGAAAAAGTCAAGAGGGAACATTACACGGCAGACTTTTCGTACATTTTGAAGCTGCATGACGATATCAGCGTCAATGAATACTGGCAGCTTGTAGTTGAGGACGTGAAAAGCGAGGCAACGCGCACAGCGTCGTACCTTGCCAAGACAAACAGGCTGCTCGACATATTCGGCATTAGCGTTACGGAGGTTTAGCGATGCCAGTTAGAGTTGCGTTATCTAAAGATTTAACAATAGACAGCTTCGCCGGAGGCGGCGGCGCAAGCACCGGGATTGAGGCAGCGCTAGGCAGACCGGTTGACATCGCCATTAACCATGACCCATGCGCTATAGCAATGCACAAAGCAAACCACCCTTATACGCACCACTACAACGAAAACGTGTGGGACGTAGACCCGCGAGAAGCTGTAAAAGGCCGCCCGGTTGCGCTTCTTTGGCTCTCCCCGGACTGTACACATTTCTCCAAAGCTAAAGGCGGCAAGCCGGTTAAAAAGGAAATAAGGGGCTTGGCATGGGTTTCCGTTCGATGGGCCGCCACAGTCCGTCCGAGGGTAATCATCCTTGAGAACGTTGAAGAGTTCAAGACGTGGGGCCCGATAGAGAACGGCCAGCCAGTCAAGAATAAAGCCGGACAGACATTCAACAGCTTTGTAAACGCGCTGCGCAAGCACGGGTATACGGTGGACTGGCGAGAACTTAGGGCGTGTGACTATGGCGCGCCGACTATAAGAAAGCGGTTATTTCTGATAGCCCGTTGTGACGGACAGCCTATTATGTGGCCTGAACCGACTCACGCGGCGCCAGACATCGACGATGTAAAGAGCGGGAGATTAATGCCATGGAGAACAGCAGCGGAAATTATTGACTGGTCGTTACCGTGTCCGTCAATTTTTGATACGTCGGGTGAAATATGGGAAAAGTATGGCATAAGAGCCATTAGACCGCTTGCGGAAGCGACCATGCGGCGCATAGCCCGGGGATTAAAGAAGTTTGTAATCGATAACCCAGAACCGTTCATTATTGACTTTAAGTTTGACAATCAGCCAAATGGTGAAAGCAAACCGTTGAATACAATAACTGCGGTCAATGGTTACGGTCTTGTAGCACCTTCGCTTGTTAAATATCACGGAGAAAAATCACCGCGAGAAGTGCGCGGCCAATCGCTGGAGGATCCCTTGCTAACTGCGGATACGTCTAACCGCTACGGACTCGTTACAGCCTTTATGTCGAAATACTATGACGGCGGCTACAAAGGAGCAGGGAACGCGCTGACAGACCCGCTTAACACCGTGACGGCATGGGATCATAACGCGGTCGTGACTTCACACTTGACGATATTCCGAAACAACAGCAACGGCCAGAAAGCGGACGAACCGGTAAACACGATTATGACAAGCGCCGGACACTTCGGTGAGGTCAGGGCTTTCTTGATTAAATATTACGGCCAGGGATCGGGGCAGTCAGCCGCCGAGCCGCTGCACACCGCGACAAGCAAAGACAGGATAGGGCTTGTCACAGTCCACGGCGAGGAATACGCCATTGTTGATATCGGGCTGAGAATGCTGTCACCCCGGGAACTGTTTAACGCGCAAGGTTTCCCGCCTGACTATATCATCGACATAGGCGCTAACGGCGAAAAAATATCAAAAGCAGTGCAAGTGGCGCGATGCGGGAACGCAGTCCCGCCGCCGTTTGCGGAAGCTCTGACTAGGGCAAACCTACCGGAATTATGCGGCTAAGACAGGAGATTGCGTGATGATAACAGACAACGACTGCCTGAAACGATGCCCTTTCTGCGCCGGGCGCGGCGTTATCGCTGTATACGGCAAAACATACACGGCGCTCTGCGAGAACTGCGGCATTGAAACCCCGCGATACGCAACACGCCGCGAAGCCGTCGAAAATTGGAACCGCAGGGCATACGAACTGCTGCACGAAGCTATCAGCTACTGCGCCATGCAGCGTTACACGAGGGCAGAAACCGAGACTGTTATATCACGGGTCAGGATGGAGGCAACGATATGAGCGATAGTTACCCGCCGATGTGGGCGCGGGTGTGCGAAGGCAAGCGGTGGATATACGCAGTCTGTGAGGACGGCAGGGTCACGAGGACCAGCAAAGTCAGGCATATCGAAACCCGGGTCAAAGTGTTCTTGCATAGCAGAGGTCACGCGACAGTAAAGATAAACGGCAGTGTACGCACGCTTAAAAACCTCATAGCGAAGCACTTCGTTAAAGGCTGGAAACCCGGCATGTACGTTGAGTGCATTGACGGCAACCAACTCAACTGCGCAGCGTGGAACCTCAGGCTGTACACGCATTCCGAACATGGCAAACGGACAGGGTGGAAAAGCGGAAAGGCGAAACCAGTGACGGCCAACGGCAAGCGTTACGCAAGCTACAGGGAGTGCGGAAAAGCGATGTACGCGAGCTATCAGACAATCTCCGACTGCATAAGCGGCAGGTCGCGTAACTCTGTATTAAGCGGCATGGGGATTGCCCCGGTTGAGGAATGAGGGGAAGGAAAGGAAATGGAATATGAGGATATTGAAATACGAACTAGAGATAACTGATTACCAAAGGATTCTGTTAGGCAACCAATATGCAGAACCTCTATCCGTGGCAGAGCAGAATGGTAAATTGATGCTGTGGGCGATGGTTTATGATGGCAGTATCTCGGAGGAATGGGCGATAGATGTAAAAATCATAGGTACCGGCAATCGAGCCGAAGAAGATGTCGGCCCCAAAGGGTTTATCGGCACAGTCGTCATGTCGCATGGGCTTGTATGGCATGTGTTCGCTGATATCCGGCGCAACAAGAGCGCATTGCGAAAAAGGAACGGATTTTAAGGACTATGACACATAGGGAGGGCTGACGGATGAATGACAAACTGACTGCAAGCCTGTCTCTTGATATGCTGGCGCATTTGAAAAAGCGGGGGCAGAAGCCGAACATAAAGGCTTTGACAAACGCAGTTGAGCGTTTGTGCCTTGCGGCTACGCAGAAAAGCGCAGGGCAAAGGAAAGACGACAATCCCGATAACTCCGTGAACTGGAAAAGCCCTGAGATTGATTTATGCCAGTACATCATTCTCTGCGAGGCGGTGGCGTTAGTGTTGTCAGGAGAGCTAAACAAACTTGTGGACGAAGGTGAGGACAAAACCAATGCTGACTGAACAGGAAATAGCGGAGATAGAAATGTGTATTGAAGACCGTTACAATAACTGCCCGTTATGCAGATTGAAATATATGGCTGCCGATAAGCTCCTTGCCGACCGTGCCGAGCTTGCCAAAGAAATTGAGCGGCTGAAAAAGACTACTGCTCATTGGCTTGCGTCAAAATTTATTGAATCGCAATCCAGTGATATTACGCGGTTGCAAGCTGACCTCATTACACTAACGAGCGAACGCAGCCGCTTACAGGCGGAGGTTGAGCGGCTGAAACAAGCGTACATCGAGAATACGAATGAGCATTTTAACCGAGGCGTAAAATTAGAGGCAGACCGCGACCGCTTGCAGGCTGAAAACGATGCGCTAAAAAGGGCAATGACTGAACATACCAGAGACGAGAACTGCGTCTTTCATATTAAGTGTTTTTCGTGCAAGCGCAAAGAAGCTCCGTCCGAAGATTGCGACAGTTGCGACAATAATTTTAGCGGCTGGGTGTTCGATTACGACAGATTCAAAGATGGGGGCGATGATAAATGAAACGTAAAGAATTTGAGGAAATAAAAAAGAGATACGCAAGAAAAAATATTTGAGATAAAAGAGGTAGACGACAATGACTAAAGAACTGCTGGACAGGGCGAATGCGTTAGATAAAAAATTACAGCAAGCAGAATATGAATTGAAATGCACAGGCGAATACGCATATGAAGTGACTATACGTATTAATGGAAAACATTGGGGTATCAAAGATATTCTCGGTATGGACATGGAGAACGACCTTCATGTGCAAATCCGTAGGGCGCTAACAGAAAAACGCGACAAGCTCCAAGCCGAGTTCGATGCGCTGGGGAATGGGGGTGATGACAAGTGAACAATAACAAAGTTGAATTAAATATCTGCCCAGACGAAATAATCACGGTTAACGGCAAAGAGTACGTTAGCTGTGAGTACGCCAAACAGCTTGCGCTCCAAGCGAAGTATGACGCAGATTTAAATTTTGCTGAAAAGCTGATGGGTCGAAGGGAGTTTAATTACGCGGAAAGCCCAGCTTATAAAGAGATAGCATTTATCTGCGGCCTCGTTGCCATTACTGTTATCTTAGCAGTAACCATCATTATGGTGAAACAGGAAGTCGAGAACTGATTGAGAATGGGTGTATACTGCATAAAGAATACGGGTCGGAAGCCTACAATAAATGCCCGCTGATAGAAATGGAAGGAGCGTAAACGATGGATAACAGCAGATATTTGTTTAGGGGGAAACGGTTAGACGACAGGGAATGGGTAGTTGGCAACCTTGTCATCGGTGAAATCGGCGGTTGCTGGATATTGCAGATAAAAATGAAAAGCCGCAAAAATAGAGATGGGGATTTGGAGATTAGCGAAAAGGTGTATGAATACGCCATAGACGGTGAGACGGTAGGACAATGCACCGGGCTTTATGCCGCTAAATCCTATATGGGTGAGGGCGAGGAAGATAGGCTGATTTGGGAGGGCGACATTGCAAATGATGAGATAGGCAAAGGCGTTATACGATATATTGACGGAGCGTTTGGATTACACTACTTAGAGCCATATGATAAAGATTGGCTTTCAACGTTATTGCTTGTTGCCTGTGGCGATGACGATATTTGCGAAGTTGAAATCATCGGTAACATTCACGATGAACAGGAGGCCGCACAATGAGAAGTTATTTGAAACCGTGTATTGAAGCGGAAGACCTCTACATCGTGACGAACGAAGACCTTGACAAAGAATACTTAATGCGGAGCAGAGAGATAGACGGGCATATAGTCCTTTTCGACTACAAAGAGGATTTGCACAAGACAAATGGCGACCCGTACACATTCTCTCTCAAAAAAGCGTCTACGCAAGAAAAAGAGCAATGGATGTTAGATACTGTCAAGCAGGTCATGGTAAGGCTGGTGGAAGAAGTGAACAAAGAAATGCGAAGCCAAATCAGGCTTGACATTGATAGTACCGTATTTTGGGAATGGGAGAAAAATAATGAATCTTAATCTGGAAATCCGAGCAAAGACCTTAATCGGCGAAATACGAAACGAACAAGATAGACTTCCGAAGGAAAGGGATTGAGGCAAGAGCTGAAAAGCCAGCGGAGAAAAGGCGAAATCACCGATGATGAATACTACGACCGCATTAATCAACTCATATAGACTGGAGGAGACGGCATGAACAAGACAGGCATAGAATATTGCGATATGACTTTTAACCCTGTCACCGGCTGTCTGCGCGGCTGCAGCTACTGCTATGCGCGTGGTATTGCGCGACGGTTTGAGGGATATAGCAAGGAATTAGCAAGCGAATACCAAACACCAATAAGGGTTTACGCAAGTAACGCTGTTATCTGCTCTTTAGATTACCCGTTGTTGAAGCATACGAGCAAGGGAGAAGTAAAAGCACCGTACCCTTTTGGATTTGACCCCACCTTCCACCGTTACCGCCTCGGCGAACCAGCCAAAGTCAAAAAGCCGCAGACAATATTCGTCGGCAGCATGACGGATCTGTTCCATGACGCAATACCTGACAAGTGGATTGAGGCGGTGTTTGAGGCTTGCAAAGCCGCGCCGTGGCACAGATATCTATTTTTAACAAAGAACCCAAAGCGCTATACAAGAATGGGATGGGAGCTACCACGCGGGAAGAATTATTGGTATGGAGCAACTGTAACAAGAGACGGGGAAACGTCTTGGTACTCAATGCTTCATAATACTTATATCAGCGTTGAGCCATTGCTTGACAGAGTTATCGTAGCATCCCGCTCCGCCATAGCACCAAATTGGGTGATAGTGGGCAAAATGACAGGTGCGGGTTCAGACAAGCATGAACCAAAGAGAGAATGGATTGAGCAGATGGAGTTTCATTGCAGGACAATGGGAGTGCCGCTGTTCATGAAAAACTCGCTGCGGAGGCTTATGGGCGATGCGTTTGTACAGGAAAAGCCGTGGGGAGTGGGGGTGCGCGACAGTGAAAAAGCAATCAAAAATGAGCATTGCGCGTCAACGGTACAATGAAATGGTTAGTTACTGTAGTGCAACAAATGATATGGGGTTAGACGCTTTTGGCGCTTGTTACAGATGCCCTTATCCCAAGCAGTGTTCGGAGTTGACAGAATTAGGTTTGCCTCCTAGCAGCGGATTCAGATTCAACCAAAACTATTATAAAGACAAAAAGAAAATAACATACATATTAGGCATATCCACATAGCAAAACGCGCCCTGCAAGGCGCGGATTGCCGGTAGTTAGGGCAGTGTGTTAGTCAACACTATTCTAAACGATAAGGCGGTGCTGTGTCAATGGAAAAATCATGTAAGTCTTGCAGATGGGGAGGCGCGAACGATGCGATCAGCGGTTTGTTCCCCGGCGATATTATATGCGTGTGCTGTAAGTCGGAGCAATGCACGGAGTATGTGGACGCTGCTTATTGCTGCGGATACTGGGAAGCGGGGGTTGAGTGATGCCGAGGGAACACCAGCGCGAGAAAAACAATCCCTATCTGCTACCGCACAACCTGTACATGCGCGTGCTGTACATCATACGCGACTATGCCAGGGTTAAGGAAGAGTACCATGCGATACTGCAGTCAAGCCCAGCGCCGCGCATAACCTCCGGATATGACGCGCGCGGCAGGTACGTCAGCGAGATGATGCCGGGCAGCGGGGGCGTTTCAGACCCGACCATGGAAAAGGCGATGAGGCTGGCGGTAATATCAAGCGAGCTGCACGCGGTAGAACAGGCGCTGCTTATGGTGAAGGCGGAATACAGGGACGGCGTGATGGCGAACATAACGGAGGGAGCGCACTTCCCGAAAGGGGCGGGAGTAAGCACATACCGAAGGTGGAAGCAGCGATATGCGTACTATGTGGCAAAAAAACTGAAATTTATCTGAAAATGAGCATAGCGGGAAAAATAATTAACAAAATGAACACAAAGGGAAAAAGTCAAGTGGTATAATGGGTAGCATGGGAAACTAGCGGCTACCGGAATCGGGCAGTCGCTAGTGCATTTTCTGGAGTGCCATCGGAGGGCAGCACATGACATACTCGGACGAGCGCGGGACATTCATATGGCGCTACGTCGGCGGCAGGAGGATAAAGATTTACACAGGGCAGTCCCTCCCCGATGCGATGAGGGAATCAGGTAAGTTCCCGAGCACGAAAAAGCGGTTGCAAACTGAGGCTGATAATGGTATAATCAGCGCAGGGGTGAAAGCCATTAATAACCCGATCGAACTGAGCCACCCCGTAGACGTGGCTTTTGGAGCTAAAGAGCTTAACCTGAAACAACAAGAACTGCTAGACAAGCTGCCAGGCTATGGCTCGAAGGTAATAGTGAGCAAGCGCGATGTGTCAATGCTTGATTTGGCGGCATTGACGGCGAAAACAGGTGATGAGTTCGCCATGTTTACGCGTAAGGGAGAGCGGCTGATTATCAGAGGCGACAAGAGTCAGGTGCCGTTGTATAAAAGCGGTGCATTAGAGTTGAACGCAAAAGGCTATAAGTGGAGCGGACACACACATCCAGGATTTGACGCAAAAAGCCTTGTTGTTTCTGATGGCGACAGAAAAATACTCGGCTATTTTACGCAGAGCAGCAGCGTATTATACAATGCGGCGGGAAAACATGTTGTGTTTGAGAGGGAATGATACTATGAATGATTTCAAAGAAAACAGACCGCTTATGCAAGCTATTCACAAGTATACAGATGCAATAGGCTTAGTGTTGCCTCGCCGTGCAGTTTTTGAGTGGGGCATAGACTGCGTAGGTGTTTTTGTTGATACCAACTTAGTGCTTTCTGTTGGGCTGCCGCCAGTGTCAAACTATACCGTCCGCGAAACGGAGCATACCCGACAGTACCTCCATAAAAAAGAGCCTGTCGCAGTATAGGAAGGATGACTTGTGTGGTGGTGGTTAAAAAGCTAGAAGACACAAACGAATTGGTTACCTACGCATACGGAGTCGAAACACAAAATACAACAGGAAAAATACAAATAAATAAATCGAGCAACGAAGTGACTTGCCTGAAAATGGCCGATGACGATAGTGCTTCTTTATTTGGCATTTTCGCTAGGCTTGTTCGTCATGTAATAGCTGATGCCGGATATCCCAACGTCAGAAGCATAGCGACAGGATAGCGTTTGAAATAACAACCGGAGTAAGGAAAACGCCATGGACAACTTCAAAGCCATATACAAAATCCTGCGTTCGCTTGAAGCCGCGATGGACTGCCCGGAGTTCGACATAACGCAGATAAATCATGAAGCCCTCGGCGTGTCTGCCGAACGGTGGGCGCGGTATATTGAGATGATGTCGGACACAGGGCTTATCAAGGGAGTAAAAGTATATGGGGACATTTTGGGAGAGACGCACATTGATAACGACGGGATCCGAATAACGCTCAAAGGGCTTGAATACCTCACGGAGAACAGCATAATGCAGAAGCTCTACAAGGCGGCAAAGGGGATTAAGGAAATCATGCCCGGGTTGTGAGCATTGTTTACGGCAAAAATAATTGTTGCATAGCGGCAGCGGCTGTGGTATAATCCCACTAAGGCAACAAAGGTACAAGTCTATAGTTATCCAAGTAAAAGCCCGGGGGTCGAGTCCCCGGGCTTCCGTTTGGGCTAGTTGTCGCGATGGTCGTCCCCGTCTAGCCACTTGCAAATGTAATAGGCGATTACACTTGCCATAACGGAAACGATAAAGGTACAAAGGTCTATAATTATCCCCCCCTTCCTGTTGCCAGTGTAGGGAGCGACAACGTCTGCATTATACAGCCGGGCAAGCGCTGTGTCAACATAGGGCACTTAGGAAAGCATAACGGAAACCGCTCCTGACAGGGCGGTTTTTTCATACGCAGTATTGCACGGAAAGGCGGAGGCGGCATAGTGGACAAACATATCAAAATGCTGCTTATAAAACTGTCGCCGCGATTTAAGGTCACAGTTAATACCACGATGTTCTATGACGACGAAAACCAGAAGTTTTCCAATATCATCAACCTGAAGATAACAAGAAAGGTTGACGGGCAGGTTCACAAAAGCCGGATGCACGGAAAGCGAGAGCTGATAAGTGAGTTGGTGAAATGGGCAGAGGAAAGCCGTTAGGCGACAAAAAGCGCAAGCTCATAATAGCTGATTATGTGAGATTGCAGAACTACCGTGAGGTTGCAAGGGTACACGGTGTGTCAGATGTAACCGTGAGAAGGCTCGTTGCAAAAGAGCCGAAGGTGTCGCAAGATGTCGCACAAAAACAAATAGAGAATACCGAGGACACCCTTGCTTATATGGCATCCCAGCACGAAACGAAAAAGCGCATCGCCGACAAGTTGCTCAAAGCAATAGAAACTAAAGCTGAGACGGTTGACATGTTCACCAACGTAAAGGACCTGACAACGGCCTACGGCATAATCGTCGACAAGGAACTGAAGTTCGCAGAGATAAAGGGGCTCGCGGGGGAGCATCCGGAAGCTTACAATGAACTCCCTGCGCGCGTGATGGGCAGCGAGTGGGTTGACGTCAACAGAAGCATAGACGACCGCGAGTACAGCCAGTATGACTTCCGGGGCGGGCGCGGTAGCCTCAAGTCTTCTTTTTGCGGGTTAAAACTAATAGACCTAATAATGCGCAACAATCGGTTCTGCGGATTGGCCATCAGGCAACTGAAAGACAACCTGAGGGACAGCGTGTACAGCCAAATAGTCTGGGCCATTGATGAACTCGGGTTGACCGATGAGTTTCACTGTAGAAAAAGCCCGCTTGAGATAAGGCGTAAAAAAACTGGTCAAGTTATATATTTCCGGGGCGCGGATGATCCGGGTAAAATCAAGTCTATCAAGCCGCCGAACGAAATGCACATAGGCATCATATGGATAGAGGAGGCGGACCAACTCAAGGGCGCGGACGTGCTTAGGAACATAATTCAATCGGCATTCCGGGGCGGCGATGAGGGTATCCTGTTCCGGTCGTACAATACACCGATCAGCCAGCAGCACTACATCAACGTCGAGGGGCGCAAGGAGAACCCTCACAGGCTCATACACCACAGCCATTTCAAGTATGCGCCGCGAAAATGGCTGGGGGAGACGTTCTGGGCAAAGGCTACGGAACTGCTTGAGACGAATGAGCGAGCGTACCGGCACGAATATGACGGCGAGGCTACGGGGACCGGCGCGAACGTGTTTGAAAACGTAAAAATTGAACCAATACCCGACGAAGAAATAAAACGGTTCGACCGGCTTTATTACGGCCTCGACTGGGGTTACTACCCCGACCCGCTGCACTTCGCCGAGATGTACTTTGACGCGGCGCGGCAGAGGCTATATATATACGGCGAGAAGCGGCTGTGGAAATCAAGCAACGAGAACACGGCACGCGTACTGAACGATTATCAGGGCGTGCTTACAACGGCTGACAGCGCGGAGCCTAAGAGCATAGCGGACCTTCGGCAGTGGGGCTTCAACATTGCCGGGGCCATAAAAGGGCCGGGCAGCGTCGAGTACTCCATGAAATGGCTGCAATCTCTGAATGGGATTATCATAGACCGGTCGCGGTGCCCGCATACGGCAGAGGAGTTTTTGACCTACGAATACGAGAGGAACAAGGATAACGAGATTATGAGCGGGTACCCCGACGCGAACAACCATTCCATCGACGCTGTGCGCTACGGTTTAGAGAGCATCTGGAAGCGTCGAGGACAATAAAGCAAGGCGGTGAGCAGATGGGTTTTATTTCCGCTCTTAAGAGGTGGGTGAGCAGATTGTTCAGTAAAAAGACGATAGAGCAGGCAGTGGGCGTGCCGGTGCTGGCGACGCAGGAGCAGCTTGACGAGTTCGCGCTGTGGAAGAAATGCTATATTGGCGAAGCGAAATGGAATAATGACGACACGCCGAGCCTGAACATAGCGCGCACGATATGCAGCGAGACGGCGCGTAACGTGACCATTGAGCTTGAATCGGAGCTGCAGGGCAACGACTACCTCAATGAGCAGTACCAGCGCGTGATAGAAGAGCTGCGGGGCATAGTGGAGAAAGCGGCGGCGATGGGCGAGGTCGTGCTGCGGCCATTTGAGAATAATGGCAAAATACTCGTAACCGCAGCCGACAGGCTCTCGTATTACCCTGTGCGCTACGACGTTCAGGGGGAGCTCGAGAGCGCGGTTTTTATTGAGCGGCAGAGGGAAGGCAAGGCGTATTACACGCTGCTGACGCTTTGCGACTGGAGCGAGGGCGTTTACACGGTGGAGAACACCGCTTATAAATCAACGTCCGCGGACAGGCTCGGCTCTAAGGTAAGCCTGGAAAGCGTAAAAGCATGGGAGTGGATGGAACCCTCAACCGTATGGAGGACGACGCGCCCATGGTTCGTGCCTCTGGCAGCCCCTAACGCGGAAGCCGTGTTCAGCGCGGCGGTGGAACTGATACGCCTTGCCGACGAACAGGACGCGCGCATAACATGGGAAAACGAAGCCGGGGAGATGGCCATAGACGCTTCCAGCGACATGTTCCGCGTCACAGGCACGATGAACGCGCTGAACCCGAAGCAAAGCATGACGAGGCTTGAGCTTCCGAAAGGCAAAGAGCGGCTGTACCGCACAAATCAGATGTCAGGCGAGCATTTCAACGGTATGCAAGCGTGGACGCCAGAGCTTCGTATCGAACCGCTCGCAAAGCGGCTTGAGATGATTAAGAAGCAGATTGAGACGGTCGCCGGGCTTTCGTACGGCATGCTCAGCGAAGCGCAGTCGGTGGAGAAGACGGCAACCGAGATAAAACATGGGCGGCAGCGGTTTTATGTGCTGGTGTCGTCGCTGCAGAAAGCGGCTCAGACAGCCTTGGAATCGCTTGCCGCTGTTATGGGGGAGATTGCCATAGCGCACGGGCTTGACGGCAAATACAGCGAGGTTACGTTCCACTGGGGCGATTCTGTGCTGACAACGGAATCGGAGCGGCAGGAGGAGTTCGACAAGCGAATGCAGCTCATGCAGCGGCTGCAGGGCATAGGCGTTGTAGGCGCTGCGGAAACGAGGGCTGCGCTGGCGGAGTTCAGCGACTTCTTCCACCTGATTACGCCGGAGATGGTGGCGGAATCGGCGGCGGCTCTGCCGGAAGCGCCGGGCGGTGAATTCTGATGCTGCACCCGAATTACTTCATAGACCAGCTTAACACGCTGACTGAATTGTACGCTGACCTTCATACGGCGATATTATCGTCTATATCAAGGCACATAGCCGATACTCTCCGCGCAACCGGAAAGCCCGGGCTTATGCCTAGCACCAAGCGGCAGATTGAGGCCGCGCAGGCCGCAGGGCTGCTCCGCGATGAAATCGCATCCCACATAGCAAGAACCCTGTCCGTGAGCGTGCCTGAAATAAAACGCGTCTTCGATGACGCGGGCGTTGAGACGCTGCGTTACGACAACGAGATATACAAAGAAGCCGGCTTGCCGCCTGTTATATACAACCAGTCGCCTACGATGCGCCGCATACTCGAATCGCGCATAGGCAAGTTCACGGCATCGCTGAAACGGCTGACAGGCACGGTAGCGATAAACAGCGAGGATTTGTTCGAGCGGACGCTTAACACGGCGTACGGCAAGGTGGCAAGCGGCACGCACAGCTATACGGAGGCTCTGGCCGAGGGCATGGACGACATGCTGCGCGAGGGTGTGAGCGTGTTCAGCTATTCAAGCGGCCGGAACATAAGCATAGAGGCTGCGGTGCTGATGAACCTGAGAACGTCCGTCAGCCAAGCCGCCGCAGAGATAACAAAGCAGGGAATGATAGAGCAGGGCTGCGAGTACGTCGAGACCTCAGCACATATGGGCGCGAGGAACAAGGACGTACCCGGCAAGCCTTGGGCTAATCACGAAAGCTGGCACGGGAAAATTTTCCATTGGGGAGACCTCAGAGAAGAACCAGGGTTTAGTAAAAATATGTTGCAATCTGAGGCGGATGATGGTACAATGAATACTGTGGAAAACGAGCTGACAAGAGAAAATTCTGCGAGTACTCTAGATAGGTATCCTGTTACACAGGAGCAGATAGATGATATTCTTAGGAACGAACTAAAGGACTTTGAATTTCCAGTTCACCCGACATATAACCCCCGCCTACGTATCGGATATGGGCAAACGAGATATGAGTCGTATAAAGGCGGACGTATTGGGAAGATAACAGCAATTGAAATTGGAAAACAACAATCCCCGCACAGAACATCGCTAATTAGCACCCTGTTGCATGAACACTATGAAGCGTTGATACTAACAAATCAAAAAACAGATAACTTTTATTTAAAACTGCACAACATGACAGAAAAGGACAGGCACAGTTGGATTGAGCGGCAAGTAAGTAAATTCTTTAAGGAACTTCGGGAGGGTCTAAGATGAACTGGGATGATGTATTTGATGTTTTGCTTGATGGCACTGACGCGCAAATAGAAAGCGTTAAATGCCCTGAATGTACCGGCGGGTTGACTTTTGCGTATTTTCCCATAACAAACAGTATGTTCTTGCAATGTGCTAGCTGCGGAGCGACTATACGCTCAAACGGCGTTGAGAAAGTTCCAAATTTTGCATTAGCCTCTGCAACATAGACATAACAAACAAGCCTGAGCGTCTACACCGTAGGCGCTTTTGTTATGCACGAAACTGAAAAAACTAGCACGGAGCCGCTATGTAGCGGCTTTTTTACTGGGGGTGGTGGCGTTGGCTGACATAGAATATCCTGACTTCATAAAATCGACAGGCTTCGGGCTTGTCGATGGTCTATGTGGAGCCAACTGTTAGCCGGCACAGTTTCTCCCCATTCTACCCCGGGATAACCGCGCCGCGCTGGTCGCCAGAGGAGCTGAAAGAATACGCAGAGAAAAAATACAAGTTCACAGGCGCGGACGGCAAGGAAAAGACCGTCGGGGCTTACGAGGCGAGCCAGATACAGCGCGGGCTTGAACGCGAGGTTCGCGCGTGGAAAAAGCGCATTGCCGTCAAAGAAGCCGCAGGGCCTGACGCGGCTGATAAAGCCGGGGTGGGCGAGGACAGGGAAAAGCTTAAATACTGGCAGAAAAGGCTGGACAGCTTCTGCAGCGATACCGGGCTGCGCAGGCAATACTTCCGCGAGAGGGTCGCGAAAAAATAGGAGGATTGGATATGGCAAGAAAACTTAACGACACGCAAAAGCAATACGTCGCCGCGATAAAAGAAGCGGCAACCGAAGAGGAGAAAGAAGCGGCGGCGAACGAGCTAATGGAAAACGCGAGCCTTCCTGTGGGCACAATACGGAACCTGCTTGAATCCGGGCATATAACGCAGGATATGGCGGACATGCTCATTGCGCACTCGGCAGCGTATGCGGAAGCGCAGACGGCGGCACAAGAACCAATGCCCGAACCAGCAGCCGCAACGCCCGCGAATTCGCCGATATCGCCGCTCGGCGGTACGCTTCCGGCAAACCCATCACCCGCGCCGCTTCCCGGCGGCCCAGTTCAGTCACCGTCGCCGATGAGCGACCCGTTGCCGTATACGCTAGACCAAGAAGGCGCTGAGATTAACGCCGCATTGCGTCGAGTAATACAGCGCGGAGATGTATGGGATGGCAAGCAAGACCAATTGACCACTCAGCAGCTAAGCAATATAGCCGCAGTACCCGGCTTGCAGACAGGCGTAACCAACGCCGCCAATACGGCTAACGCCGCAGAAACGGCGGCTAATGCTGCAACGGCAGCGGCGGCAACCGCAACATCAACGGCTAATGCTGCAGTAAAGACCGTCAACGGCAACGCCCCCGACGCAAGCGGCAACGTGAACACTACTGGCACAGGCGGCACAAGCGTACACAACGAGCTTACAGGGCGTGACGCGGCGAACCAGCACCCGATAAGCGCGATAGCAGGGCTTGAAACGGCGTTGTCCGAACCGGAAAGAGATTTTACTGCTCTTCCGATACAAGAAGGCGAACTATCGCAGAACGCTGTTACCGACAGCAAGATAGGGTTCAGGGCGGTTTTAGACCAAGTCGCTGACGGCAATTTAGTGCCGATAAACAACAAATACCTGACTACGTGGCTACAGGCTTTACGCAATAACATGAAACACGCTTTCACAGAACTGGAACGCCTTGACGACATTGACGATGAGATTGAAAAGCGTGAAGTATTGACACTTACGGTCAATGCCGCGCAGACTGAAATTGTCGTCACGTTCTCCGACAACACGCAGGAACATATAGACATATCTAAAGCGGAGATTGACATTGACTTTGACCCCAACACAAAAGAACTAATATTCACCGACCCGCAAGGCAACGAGGAAAGAGTGCCTTTAGGCGATTTAGTGCCTGTAATCGAGGGCGATGACGGCGACCACATCAACATAGATGTTACAAATAACGTGGTATCGGCGCAGCTTAAAGCGGGTACGGTGACAAAAACAGAACTTCACGCCGATTTGGTTGATTTCATTGAAGAACAGGCATTTGACGATTCCGATGTGAATGACACTATCACTTCTCTTGAAGCAGAACTTGCAAGGGTAGAGGGTGAAATCCCCGACAACACTGACTTTGTTGACCTGACTACCGCACAGACGATTGCTGGCGAAAAGACGTTTAATGCGGATGTCCAATTTGCTGATAACAAAAATATACATATGCAGGCTGGCACGGTTGATGGTGTTTATCTACTAAAGGCAGATACGGCAGCTATCAACAATATTTCCGACAGCGAAAATGGCGATTTGGCTATCCGTATGCCTGTGTATATGACAAATAATCCGATACACGATCTTGCCGACCCTGTAGGCCCGCAAGACGGCGTAAACAAGCGTACCCACGATAAGAAACAGGACATTCCAACCGCATTGGCAAATAGCGTTATAAGCGGCTTTTCGTCGTTCCTTGCTTTCGTAAGGGGAACTCCGGCAGGTGTTTATCATGTGTCCGATGATGGCGCGTCACCCACCAACACATGGACTGATAGACCCCGTGACAACTGGCGTGGCGAGCGCAGTATTGTTGTAATTGACAAGGTGCTTGTCGGCACCGAAATAGAGGGCATAGTGACTGTAACGCCGACGACTGGCAGCCAGCCAAGCGTGTTCCGTGGCTGGTACGAAGTGGGCTGGACTAGGGCTTGGACTGAAATAGGCGGCACGGGCGGCGGCAACGCAGACGGCAATGCGTTCATGGTAGTGCCAGACTACGGGAACATGGAGCCTACGAACCTAATAACTGCATCGCCTTGGAGTTATACGGCAGACAGGATGGGTTTTGTAAAGGTTGACGCATATGTAACAGTAACAGGACCGGCGCAAACGATTGTAGCTATTAACGGCGTTGACTTTCACGTTCGAGGCGGCACTACCGAAGCCGGGACGTTAAATACACGTACAGGGGTTGCAAGGATATTTGCGGTTGCCCCCGGCGACGTTGTGCAGTGGAGGTCTGGCAACAACTTTCAGTGCCACTTTATACCGCCGAAATACATATGGGCTACCACGCCCGCAGCTGAGTTTCATGCAAAGCTTATCGGACAGCCTGATTATGCGAACATTGAAACGGTGAACCGCATAACTCAACAAGGCGGTTCGTGGACAGCAGACAGAGATGGGTACGTTTTTTGGCAAGTATATTCTTCTACGCAGCCGGGAACGATACGGATAGATATAGGCAGCAGGACGGTACAAAGAGTTTCGGTAGCAATAACAGGATTACCGCACAGTAGTGTTTTGCCAATCACAAAAGGGCAAACGGTTAGCATAACGGTAGCAAACGGCGCAACCTGGTCTGGCGGCGACAGCAGTGGTTGCTGGTTCATCCCACCGATAAGCGTAGCCCCCATGTTCGTGACGGGCGTTGACATTGTGAGCAGCACGGAGCGCGGCAAAATAAACATCGACCCCGTTACCAAAGAAGCCACAATCAACGGCTGGGAGGGCACAGGCGGCAATCCCAAGACCGTCACGATGCACAGCACGGACGAAACACACGGTGACAGCACGTTTAATTTCAGTCGCAACAATATACCCGACCTGCCCCCTGACGGCGGCATACTTGACGACATAATCATATCAGCCGATAACTTCAAGTACCTTATCACAAACGTAGGTTCATATCTTGACGGGGAACTGTTAAGGGAAGTTGGCGAACCGATAATGCCGATGCTCCCGCAGTTCCACGAACTCGAACGCTGGACATTCTGGGCGGCATCGCTTACATACGTCGGCTGGCGCAGAAAAGACGGCGGCGATTTGAGAGAGAGCGCAAATTACCAAATTCTCGGCAATTATTACGGTCAGGCTTTTGACATCATACTTGAAGACGGACATGGCGAATTGCCTAACGGTGAAAGCGTCTATATCGTCAACAGGAACGGTAAAATCCACTTGGAGGGCGGCGACGAAAACAATTACGACGGCATTGAGATATTCTCAGCAGCCGACCCCGGCGCAGTAGCACCGATGAAACCGAACACCGATGTAATGGCAACCTACTGGCACAGCAGCCGCCTACAGATTAGACTAAACGACGCTCTTTACTCCATGACAGGTCAGGAGCGGTTTGAACTCACTTTTATCGAAGTGATGAACTCGGCGAACATAGAAATGTATTCCCACATAGCATTGACTGAAAAGCTGTTTGAGCCTATTGACGAGCTTTTCGGTACGAACCCCGGCGAGATGTTTTCATTGCTGGAAGGCCCTATCCGCAGGATAGAAGATTACTGCCAGCAATACGGCGAATTTGACATGGAGAATCCCTATGACTGGGACGTTTACAATGACGTTGACGAACTGCTAAACGGCTTGAACATGATAGATATGATAGACCCGAAGCTGATGTCGCTTAAAATGGACTTCAAGTACCTAACGGAAAACGGCAGGGAATTAACGCTGATGCCGATGGGGATATCTGGCTCAAAGGGAGCAAACGAAGTGATTGTGCCGTATATCAGGAATAAGGAGAGTGTACAGTAATGAAACATTTTTACGACAAGATAAAAAGTGCAAGACTAACCATGCGGTGCTTGCGCGAAGGCAATGAACTATTGGAAGCGCAAGACACCGAAGCCAAAGACTTTGACGGTCAGTGGCTTATTGAATCCAAAGACCTTAAATGGTCATTCCCGATGGTTGCAAGGGCGATACGTCACCGTCAAACGAAACTGGTTGTCTACGAACCCCAGAAATCAGAGGTTTTCACCGGCATACAGGGCGATTACATCGACCGCGACTACTGCGAGAAGAACAAGATTGAAGTAGTGCCGTTCCCCACGCAGGGCGGCGCAGCGGTAATGAGCAAGGGTGATCTAATGCTTATCTTCGTACGACCGAACAAGAAAGGCACGTTTCATTTTCTTGATTTCGTCATGCCAAAAATCGTTGAGTACATCACAGAACACGTCAAAGATTCCGAAGCCTCCATATCCGGTAACGACATTGAGGTAAACGGTAAAAAACTGTCAGGCTCTTCAATCTCTCACAAAATGGGTTCTGTGACTGAGGGTATATTCATATCAGGCGTGAACGGTAAAAAGAACCTTGACGCAATCGGTCACAAAAAAGGAAAACGTGAAGTCACAAGCCTAAAGGAACTCGGCATTGACGCCAAGGAGTTCAAGAAGTGGCTGCTTGGCGAGGTAGAGAAAAAGGTGAACCATCCTAAAGGTGATTAGATTATACAGATTGTTATAAAGCAAGCCGCCTCAGGGCGGTTTTATTATGCACGGAAGGGGACACTATGAGCGCAGAGGACAGAATATACTACGACGAGCGCGGTGCGTACAAATGGCGGTACGTCGGCGGCAGACGTATCAAAATATACTTAGGTCAGTCGCTTGAAGACGCCATGCGCGAGAGCGGCAAGTTCCCGAGCGGTAAGACCTCCGATGTCGAAAAGCAACGTAAAATCGACAGCGTGAACATCGACTTCGACCGAGACAACACACTGCCGGGGTTGAATAAGGAGGATTTGGATGAACTAGGAAAAGAGGACAAGCCGGTTTTGCTGAAGAAAGAGATTATTGTACGAAACTTAAGAGTTCATCCAGAAGTAAAACAAGAAGAGTATAACTATCTTATAGGACAAGCGCTTTATAGTAACCCATCACACTTTCCGGGGCATAAAGATGGCTATATGAACATGGTCAGCAGAATAAACGATGGCAGTAACTCATTAGTGCTTATTGAGATGGCAGACAGTCAAGAAAAGTACGAAATAGTACATATAATGAGAATTAACGACCGTAATTTGAAGCGCATGAAAAAAAGCTAGGGCAGAAGGACAGTCACCTCTTCATCGCAAGAACCGCAAGCAGTTCACCCGGCAGTCTGGACTGATTATCTCTGCAGTTTACCCTAGCTAATTTCTATATCTGATACACATAATAATACTGGGTGAGAATGGCGAGGTTTGTACTCAACCACCCCTACGCAACACAAGCCTATGTTTAGTCGTCATGTGTTGGGAGCCAGTATCTAATTAAACAATACCACAAAACGCGAAAAAACGCAAGATAAATTTTATATATTCAGCGCATTGCGCTTGATATAACCAACGTTAGCCGGTAACGATAAACCGGCAACTCTACGCAGAGCGCGACCTGCGATAACAAAGCGGAGGAGGAAAACATTATGCGCGAATTTCTAAAAGGGCTGGACCTTGACGCTGATGCCGTGGACTGCATTATGGCGGAGCATGGCAAGCTGATGACGAAGAACTCCGAAAAGGCGGCAACGCTGGCGGAACAGCTCAAAAGCGGCGAAAAGAAAACGCTCGAAAAGCTCGGCTTGACCGAAAACGACGATATCTCCAGCTTCGTCAACTGGAAACACGACATCGACTCGGAAGATTACAAACAATTCCTTGTAGCAAAGAAGAACAAGGAGACGGACGGCGACAGGCTGAAAGCCTTATCGGAGCAGTTCGATAAGCTAAACACCGACCACACAGCCTCTTTGGCCAGAATCGCCGATTACGAACGGAAGGAAGTCCTGCTCGGCCATGGGTTGTCAGACCCGGAAGACTTGGAGATATACTCCATCCGGATAGGTAAGCTCACGGACGACAAGACCGATTTCAAAGGGGCTGCTGACGCGTATTTCAAGGAACACCCTTACCCGAAACCGGATGGTTTCAATAAACCCCCGCCGAACGCGCTGACACCCGCTTACATCGGACGGAAGAACCCAAAAGACGGACTGCCCGCGCAAAACCTTACGCAAGCGCTTTTCGGGGGGGAGAAAATAATTAACTAAAAGGAGTGGAAACTATGCCTATATTAAGATCGGATACTGAGGGCTTGATCCCCGAGCAGTATCTACAGGAAATCATGCAGGGCGCGATAGCGGATTCGGTTGCCCTGTCGATGTTCAGGCGTCTGCCGGACATGTCAAGCAATATGCTGTCGATGCCCGTGCTGGCAAGCCTGCCGAATGCAGGGTTTGTCAACGGCGAGCCGGGGCATAAGCCGGTGACAGCGGCGGCATGGGAGAAGAAAACAATCAAAACCGGCGAGGTTGCGGCGGTTGTGCCAATCCCTGATGCCGTGATAGAAGACGCGCTTGCGAACGGGCATGACCTTTTCGCGCAACTTATGCCGCAGATAACGCAGTCCATCGGGGCCGTCATCGACGCGGCTATCCTGTTCGGCGACGGAAAACCCGCAGACTGGCGCGAGAGCATCTACGACAGCGCGGTTGCTGCGGGCGCGGTTGTCGCAAGCACAGCCGACACGTTCCTCGACATATTCGGCGAAAACGGCGCTATAGCCAAGGTTGAGACATCGGGCTATGTGCCTGACGGGATCATCTCTTCAGTGCCGATGATGGGGAGGCTACGCGCCCTCAGGGACGACAACAAGCAGCCGCTGTTCATGCAGCAGATGGCGCAGTCGCTCCAGCAGGCTCCGGGATATGCCCTTAACAGCATACCGCTGATGTTCTCCAGAAACGGCGCGTGGGACACAGCGAAGGCGGGGCTGCTTGTAGGCGATATGACCCAGGCGGTGTTCAGCATCAGGCGTGACATCTCCTACAGGCTGGACAGCAGCGGCGTTGTGACGGATCCTGCGACAAAGGAAGTCATACACAATCTCATGCAGGAAAACATGACGGCGCTCATCGTATGGATGCGCCTCGGCTGGGAGCTGCCTAACCCCGTGAACGCACTGCAGCCTAACGGCGCGGTGAGGTTCCCTTTTGCTTTCTACAGGGGCTAACCAGAAGGTCAAGGGCGCTTATGACTGCGGACGGCTTCGCGCTTCACACAAGCAGCAGCCAGCCGCTTCACGCAAGGGGGTGAGGATATGTGGGCTGACGCGCAGTTTTACGAAAACGATTACCTTTTAGGACGCCCGCCCGCAATACCTCTCGCAGAGTTTCTGTATTGGAGCCGCGCCGCCGAAGCGCTTATCAACTGGCGGCGCGTCACTCTTGCGGATGCGCCCGATTACCTGAAAATCTGCATATGCGAGGTTGCGGAGATGCTGTATCACGCGGGCAATGCCCCGAAACCCGGGGAGCTTGTCAGCGAATCCAACGCAAGCTATAGCTGGAAAGCCCAGGGGGGCTATGAAGCAGGGGACTTGCAAGGCAACATCGAAAGCGCGGTGCGCAAACACCTCGCTGGCACGGAGCTTCATAACGAGTTCGTGAGCAGGGGGGTGTGACGGTGGACGTTGCTAGGATGAGGCCGCCCGGTGTGCGGCGGCCGGTTACAATCTACTGCAGATGGGAGAACCCGGACACGAAGCTAATCAAGCCGTTCAGGCGCGTGTTGCGCAATGTGTTCTTCTCGGAGGAGTCAAACTCGGTTGCGCTGAAAACAGGCGTTATAGTGCGTGAACTGCTGTTCCTGCAGTGCTTCCTTGAGCCGGGGATGGAATATGTGCCGATTCATGAGTGGAACAAGCTGACAGAGCCGGAGCTTGAAGGCAGATGGACTGCGGACGATACCGGGCCGCAGTCCATAATCGTGCCTTATGAGATGGGCTTTGAGTTCGGCTGGGCTGCCGAGGACGACATCATTAAACCGGAAAACGACTTTGCTGCAAGAACGCCGGGTGCGCTGCGCATACAGAAGGTCGAACCACGGCTGATAGGCACGGCGCGGGCGCGGCATGTGTCGCTGAGGGCGTGAGCTATGGGAATGAAAATTAAAAGGAAACTGATTTCAAAAAGCAAAGCCGGGGAAGTGTATTTTGACTGGTACCCGGAAGAAGCGGTAAAGAAATCAATGAGCGCCGGGGGTTCCGCGCAGAAAGCCTGGGATAGATACCTTATCAGCGAGTTCGAGCCATACGTCCCTATGGAAACAGGGACGCTGATACGCTCCGCGCTTCTGGCAACGGTTATCGGGAGCGGCGAGGTGGTTTACCATACGCCGTACGCGAAGTATCTTTACTACGGAAAGGTCATGGTAGACCCGGTAACAGGCGCGGCGGGGTTTCTGACGGATGACGGCTGGAAATCCAGGCGCGGCGTGGCAAAAATAGCGACGGACAGGGACTTGGAGTACAGCGAAGCCGCGAACCCGAAAGCCGGGCCGTTCTGGGACAGGCGCGCGGAGGTTGACAGGATAGAGGAATGGAAAAAAGCACTTGCGGGCATCATCGCCCGCGAGATGGGAGGTAAGTGATGGCTTTTACAGAAACTAAGTTCATGGAACCCCTGAGGGCGTTTCTTGAAGCCTACCCTGCGCTTGAGCCCGGGGAAAAGCTGACTATAGACTACCTCGACATAGACCCGAAAAACCCGACAAGGCCACTTGGCAGCGCGGTCACGATAGTCGGCGGTACTTCGGAGAAATCCGAGGACGTGCTTGGCGGCATCGTGCGCGATTATCAAGTAGACCTCATGCTCTCGCTGCGCCGCTACACAAACAACAACGCCTCACGCCGCAGCTTCGGCGACTTCCTCGTAAACTACAGGATGTGGGTAGACTACGAAGAGGACAGGCGCGGAAAACATGACCAGCATCCGCTGCTGCCTAAATTCGGCGACACGGAACGTGAATCCATCAGCGCGGGCGGCGGCACGCAGACAGGGTTGTCAATAGAGCCCGGCGTTGACGAATACAGTATCCAGCTTAAAATCCGGTTTCAGAAAATGCATGAGCCGGAGCAATACTGACAATAAAAACGAAAGGATGATTATATATGCCAGAACCAGCATTCACACTTACATCAGAAGCATTGCGTAACGCAATGATACTCTATGTGGACGTATCGGAGCAAACAGGCGCGTGGGATGTCGCGGACGCGGAATGGGAGCCGCAGGGCTATAAAACGGAGGACGCGGCCCTTGAGTTCAACCCGGACGTAAACACGGTGACGGACATTCTAGGCGACACCTACACAGCGGTAGAAAAACTGGAGCGTCAGATGTCGTTTGAGCCGAACACCCTGCGCCCGATAGCGAACCGGGGCAAACTGAACCAGCGCCTGCACGAGCAGACAAGGCGCGGCCAGCTCTCCAAGCTGCAGGAGTACAAGGTCATGATCGCGTACGGTTACATATCGACGACTTCGGGCACCCCCGCCGTAACGTCTTACGAGGCGGACGTATACCCGATGTCCACAGTCACGCCGCAGTCGCTCGGCGGTTCCACGCGCGTAAACTTCCCATACCAGATAAACCTCGGCGGCGAGGCGATGTTTGGCACGGTAAACCAGATGCTGCCGTCGCCTAAGTTCACGCCGGAGGCATAGCGTATGAGAATCAAAGCCATAAAAAGCTTTACGGACGTTGAAACCCGCCTCATTACTGAGGCGGGCACCGTCTTTGAGGCAGACGAGGAGCGCGCGGCGGAGCTAGTAGCCAAAGGCTACGCCGAGCATATATCAACGCGGGAAAACGAAGAAAGGGGCGAAGACGGATGCCAGGCAGAGCCATTGACATCAAAACGGGCAGAAAGAAAATCGAAATAACGCTTGACGGCGACGATTACTGCACAGTCAGCTATAACCCGGGCAGCGAACTGTTCAGCCGCAATGTGGCGCGCATGATCCAAGCCTTGGGGGAACTCGGGAAGCACCGGGACATTGATATACCGGACTTCGCTGACGGCGGCGAGCCGCTGGACGAAATAAGCCAGATATCAGGGACGCTCGGTGGCTTCGCTGACGCGTTTGACGCTTTCATAGAAGCAACTGACAAAATCATAGGCAAAGGCATCACTGAGGCGATTCTTGAATATGATAATGAAGATATGGCTATTCTTATGTCCGTGCTTGAGCCTGTATTCGAGGACTACGCCAAAGCCCGGGGCGGCAGGCTCGATAAATACCGCGCGAACCCAAAAGCAGTCACGCGTGAAACCGGGGGCGCTGCTTCAGCTATCGCGGAAGACATAATTACCGCCGTAAGCGCGGGTACTCCCGTGCCCGGCGAATCCTTATGATGAGCCGCCTGACGGATTTCCGCTCCGCGCCGCCTGAAGCTGTCGAGATTGACGGCGTTCAATACACGCTGAGCGGAAACTTCCGCAACTGCATCCTGACTATCCAAGCATTGCTTGATGATAACCTAGCTGAATGGGAGAAAGTGGAAATAGTCATAAGCAATATGTACGCCGAACCCCCGCCTGAAAACACAGGCGAGGCCGTGCGCCTTGCCGTGAATTATCTTATGCAGAACCGTGTTGCGACCGAGGATGACTTAGCCCGCCCGGCTGTGATTGACTTCGCGAAAGACGGCCAGCTCATCTATGACGCTTTTCTGCTGAAAGGCATCAACCTCGACAATTCTGATATGACTTACTGGGAGTTCCTAGCGCATCTGCGGGAGCTTCCCGAAGGCTGCGTCTTGAGCCGCTTCGTGCATTGGAGGCTTACCCCATGGGGTAAGCTGACGAAAGAGGAGCGGGAGCAGATTGGCAAAATAGGGCATGACGCGGTGTTTCTCGATACCGCTCTTATTGAGGGCGGCGGTGAAGTGCTTATGTGAGCCGCGAGAACGCGCTTATTTCGCGCATAAGGAGACAGCACATGACATACTCGGACGAGCGCGGAACGTTTATATGGCGCTATGTAGGCGGCAGACGGATAAAAATCTACACAGGGCAGTCATTGCCTGATGCCATGCGCGAGAGCGGCAAGTTCCCGAGCGGTAAGACCTCTGATGCGGAAAAGCAACGTAAAATCGACAGCGTGAACATCGACTTCGACCGAGACAACACACTGCCGGGGTTAAACAAAGAGGATTTAGAAGAGCTGGGGGTTGAAGATAAGCCTGTTTTGCTGAAGAAAAGTATTATCGACAAGAACTTGAAACACCATCCGGAAGTGAAGATTGAGGATTACAATAAAATCCTAGGGCAATCATTGTATGACCCTGATTTGATTGTTCCAGGGCATGATGATAAGCCGTATTATAACTTTGTTGCCCGTGTTGGCGAGGACAAGAATACCGTGGTTTTGTTGCAGGTGAAGAATACGAACTCCGGCAACATGGAAATTGTAAATTTGCACTGGTCTTACGACAGGCAGAGAGGAAGCATCAAAGCAAAAGGCGACAAAATAAAGAAACAAGGGAAGTAGGATGGTTCAGCCGCTCCACCATCGTCGAACGCACCGGGACTGGAGGCTTCTCCGGGTTACTACTACCCCTGTTTCTTAATTTATGTCTTACCGTCTACACCATAACACAAAACGCGAAAAAACGCAAGATAAATTTATTTCAATAACATACGCGAGAGCGGTAAGGAACACCACAATCCGGATTACATGAACTTCATTAAGTACGGAGAAAAAAGAGCCGCGCTTACATTGATTGAGTTGGCGGATAGAAAAGAGAACTATGAAATTGTACATATATTTGAACCACGAAACGAAAGCGTAAAGCGAATGAAAACAGAATAAAAAGACCGATGTGGAGGGACGGGCAGTAGTCCCCTCATCGCAGTTAGGATTAACCTAAAGCGGCAGTCGTGCCCGATTTTCTGCAGTTCACATCAATCTTTTTTGATACCTACCTAACTATAACCCAAACTCCCGATTTTGTCAAGACAAAACTAAAAGCCAAACACTAAAACACTAAAACACTAAAACTATGTTTTGCGTGTTTTGCGTAACTGCACTTACTTTGGGAATTTACGCGTTTTGCGTATCCGCTACGGAATGCGGCGGATACGGCGGAAAGGATGGAACTATGGCAGATTCACGGGTGAGAATAGATACCAGCATGGATAGCCGGGGCATAATAAGAGGCGTGCGCGATGCGGCGAGGAAGGTGCAGTACCTCGCTGATGAATATAAGAAGACGGCAGGCGCGGTCAAAGAACAGGAAGCAGCCGTGGCGAAGCTGAAGCGGCAGTATGACGAGGCGGCGGCGGCGGCCAAAGAGACGCACACCGACCCGAAGCAGCTTGAAGCAATGCGCAAAGCCTCTGAAGACGCGAGGAACGCATATCTTGAGCAGAACGAAGCATTAGAAAAAATGCAACAATCCTTGGAGCAAAACGAAAAGAAAACTAAAAGTGCTATAGAAGAAGCACTAGTTAAACGCAAAGATTATAATGAAGCTGTTAGAACACAAGCAAAAGCGGAAGCTGCATTGAAAGCTAGCGGTGATGAATCGACAGAAGCCATGCGCGAATCCGTAAAAGTAGCTACAGAAAAAGCAGAGGCCCTTAGAAAACAGTCAGAATCAGCAGAAACGGCAGCAGCTTTAGCCAAAGAAACAAATGTGGAAGATTTTGAATCTAGCAAGACTGCTATATACGAACAGGCACAAGCCGTGGCGGAGCTTCGAGGAGAGTGGAGCAAAGCCGGAACGGCTTACAGGGAATACCGCGACGCGGACAGCAGAAGCCAGAGCGATGCGGCGGCTGAAGCGGAAAAACTCGCGGAAAAACTCGGCACGGCCAAAGATAGCCTGACTGCGCTCCACGAAGAAGCGGGAAAGCTTGAAGCGGCAATGGAGCGTACAAGGGATTCCACTGGTTTCGGTTATGCCGAGCAAGCGAAACAGGCAAAGGAAGACATAACAGCTTTCGAGGCCGCGCTTGCGAGCATGAACAGCAAGCTAGCGGAAGAGCAGGACCCGGTAGCGATAACTGCGCTGCGGCATGAGATACACGCTGCTGAAGCGGCGTTTGAAAAATTCCGCAGTGAGCTGTCGAAGCCAGTGGCGGACATAATGCGGGTGCAGGAGCTTCAAAACGGGCTTGCTGACCTCCAGAGCCGCTATGACGCGATAATGGAAGGCGGTAAAACGCCTGAAGCTTTTGAGGAACTGAAATCAAGCTTACGCGAAACGGAGCGGGAATACCGTGCCGTGGAGAGTGCGAATAACGACCTGATAGCCGCGTATGAAGCCGCCGGGGAGAAAATGGCCGCGCTCTACAGGGATTCAGGCCCCGATGCGCAGCAGTATATTGAAGCACGCGCTGAAGTCGAGGCTATGTACGAAAGGCTGACTCTTGCGCTTGAGAAACAAGACGCGCTTGCGGCGAAAGCGGGCGAGCTCACAGTACAGCTAGCTGGGGCAAAGCTCACGCCGGAAGCCGCCGCAGAAGCGGAAAGGCTCGCGGAGCAGATAAGGGAAGCCAAAGAAAACCTTGCCGCAGCCACCAGCGAAGCCGGGAAGCTGGGAGAGACCATGTCCGGCGCATCGTCGGAAGGCGCGGAAGAAGCAAGCGCAAGCATGGAGAAGATAGGGCTTGCGGCACAGGCAGCAGGGAACATGGTTTCTTCGGCATTCGGCAAAATCAGGGCAGCCATTTCAGCTATAGCGGCAGGCGCGGCGCGGGCTGCAAGAGGGCTTCTTTCGATGGCGCGGAACCTGATTGGGCTTGAGCGCGGCGGCCGCAGGGCTTCAAACGGTCTTGAACGCTTATGGAACAGGCTCAAAGCCATAGCCCTGACGGCGTTTGTGTTTAGCGTTATACGCAGGGGGCTAAACGCGCTTACAAGGGATATGGGGCGTATGCTCCGAGCAAATGAGAGCTTTGCTCGGTCGTTTAACGCGATTCAAGTGAACATGCTTACAGCATTTGCGCCTTTATGGGAAACCATTGAGCCGGCTATACTGCGCTTTATGGATCTGCTGGCGCGTTTCACAGCGGTACTGGCGCAATTCATGGCTACGCTGTTCGGGCGGACGGTGCAGCAGGCCAGGGATTCCGCCAAAGGGCTGTACGAGCAAGCTAAAGGCTTGGAAGCCGTCGGGGCGGCGGCGGAGGACGCGCGCAAGCAGGTACATGGCTTCGACCAGCTCAACAGGCAGTCCGATGATAGCGGCGGCAGCGGGGCCGGCATAGGCGGTCTGGACTTTGACGTGGACACAAGCATGCTTTCGTGGGTTGACGAGCTTGCGGAAAAAGTAAAGAACCTTTTCGCTGAGGGGGATTTTGCATATTGGTTCGGCTTAGGCGCGGCAGCGGCGGCAAAGTTCTCCACAGTCCTGCGTAAAATACCCTGGGATTCCATACGCCGGGGCGCGAAAGCAGCAGGGGAAAACATCGCCGGGCTGATTGGCGGGTTCGTGTCAAACGCTGATGTGTGGGAATCCGTGACATACGGGATAGCGCAGGGGTTTAACACCGTCATTGATTATCTTCGCTCTTTCGCGTCAAACTTCCCTTGGGTGGAAACAGGCAAAGCCATAGGCGCAGGTATAAGCAAATTCTTCAGCACGTTTGAATGGGCGAGGCTAGCGGCGACAATCAACGCATGGGCGCTAGGCATACTCGATTTGATTATAAATACGCTTGCCGCTGTGGACTGGGGCAAAATAGGGCGTGATTTCTCGTCATTCATAAACGGCATCCGCTGGCGTGAGCTGTTTGAAAAAACCGCAGCGGCAATCGGGATGTCCGTCAACGCCATTATGTCGGTAATCGGCAATTTCATCCGTAATCTTGACTGGCGGGAACTCGGCGGCAGCATAGCCGCAGGGATAAACAAGCTTTTCTCAACCGTCAATCTGGGCGAAGCCGGACAGGCGGTCAGCAATCTGGCATTAGGCTTGCTAACGCTCTTCCGTACCGCGATACAGGAGACAGACTGGAAAGCGGTTGGCAGCAGCATTAAGGATTTCCTTAAAAACATTGACTGGCGGGGCGTGTTGAAAGAAGCCGCAGGGCTTATCAAAGACGCGCTTGCGGCGGCGTTCGACATATCGCCGTTGTTAGGGATAGGTGTTGTTCTTGCGCCGATTATATCCGCGCTTGCGAAGTTTGCGGGGTTCTTGCTCTCAATACACGGACTGCTTGCACAGTTCGTCGGGGCTGGAAAAGCCGCGACATTGATACTTAAAGGATTGAAGATAGCATTCGGTGCTGTGCTTGGCCCTGTCGCGCTTGTGATAACCGGCATAATAGGGCTTATAAGCATCATCTCTAATCTTGTGAAAATTGTAAAAGCCATAGGTGAGGATTTCTGGGGCAAATGGGCTGACGGCATGGCGGTCATATGGCGCGGCATCACTGGCGGTGTCACTGCGGCTGTGAATTTCATCAAGAACGCGCTTTCTTCAATAGTCGGCTTTTTCCAAGGGATTATCGACAAGATAAAGAGCATATTCGGCATACGCTCGCCGTCTACGGTTATGACGGATATCGGAATAAGCATCATGCAAGGGCTGATTAACGGTATAAGCTGGCTTATCGACATGGTTCTCGGGCTGTTTTCCGGCTTATGGGATGGCATCAAAAACGTGTTCGCGTCCGCTGGCGAGTGGTTTGCCGGCATTTTTGCCGCTGCGTTCGAGGGAATCCGGAAAGCGTGGGAAGGCGCGGCGGAATGGTTCGCCAGGATTTGGGGGAACATAACGGGGGCATTCGGCGGGGCTGCGGAGTGGTTCTCCGGTGTGTTTTCTACTGCATGGGGAAAAGTCAGGGAGGCTTGGGGCTCAGTTTCCGGGTTTTTCTCCGGCGTATGGGAAGGCATCAAGGGAGCGTTCGGCAATATAACCGGATGGTTCAGGGATAAGTTCTCCGAGGCATGGCAGGCCGTTAAAAACGTCTTCTCAAAAGGCGGCGAGGTGTTCGCCGGAATAAAAGACGGCATTCTGGACGGGCTGAAAGCTGTAATCAACGCGCTTATTGACGGCATCAACAAAGTTGTCAAGACGCCGTTTGACGGCATCAACGCCGCGTTCAGGAAACTTCGCGGCATTAACATAGCCGGGATAAAGCCGTTTAGCTTTCTGGGCGAGCTCAACGTGCCTCAGATACCGAGGCTCGCGCGCGGCGGCATAGTGGACAGCGCGACGCTGGCGATGATAGGCGAGAAAGGCCGCGAGGCGGTCGTGCCGCTCAGCCAGAACGCCGAGTGGATGGCTCCCATGTGGGCGGTCAAAAGGGAGCTTGAAACAGCGAACGGAATTCTGGAAAGAATAGCGGCTGCGGCTGAAAACGGCCATATAATAGCTATGAACGAGAGGGAGCTCGGCAGGGCGGTGATAAGGACTGTGAGGGGCTTGCAGAACCAAGTGGGGCAGAACCTGATTTATGTTTAAGGCGGTGCGGCATGGCTGACACATTAACTATAAATGGCTTTGACTTTGAGCCGTGGCTTGCGGAGAACGGCATAAAATGGCGGCGCAACGACGTTGACAGTTCTCAGTCGGGGGAGATGGCTGACGGCACGCTACGGCGTGACCGCGTGATTATACGCCCTTCCATGGAGATCACAATCAACAACGCGAAGTTCATAGACGACCAGACGATGCACCTGATGATGGCGGCAATCGGGCCGCAGTGGGTGGAGGTGACGTACTTCGACCCGCGCATCGGGGAGACGGTGACGCGCACGTTCTACAGCAACAATGTCGGCGTGACGCTTCAAAGGATAGAGAACGGGCGAAGGCGCTGGTCCATAGACACGTTCCCGCTGATAGCCCAGGGCGTGGCAGGGGACGGAAGGGGGTAGCGCGATGCGCGATTTAGGCGTACTGTGGCAGAGATGCCAGAGCGGCCAGATAACGGAATGGGAATACCAGCGCTACCTTCTGATAGACAGCGTGCAGTATTTCGACAACGAAATAATAGACTTGAGCTGGGACAGGGGCTTGACTTACGATAACTTCTCCGTAGGCAATGCCATATCCGCTAAACTGACATGCATATTTATACCAAAACCTATGCATATTATCAGCGACAACGCGCCTGTCAAACTTTTTCTCAGGATAGCGACCGCGGACGACGGCATGACAGACTGGCATGAGTTCGGCACATTTTACGTCCATCTAAGGACGCAAGAGTTCGATAAACTGAAACTCGACTGCTACGATGCTATTCGATACCTCGAAACGCCTTATCTGGACGGCACGGAAACGGTAAACTGGCCTATACCCTGCACTGAAGCAATGGTGCCGATACTGAGGCATCTTGGCATGGAACTTGACCCGAGGACACAGCTTAACCCCGCGTTCTTCGCGGAGGAACCGGAAGGCATGTCAATGAGGGAAGCGCTCAGGCACATCGGGAGCATGCACGCGGGCAACTGGCATATAACGGAGGAAAACAGGCTAAGGCTGGTGCAGCCCGTGAACGCGCCGCCTGTCTACGGCATAACACGGGGTAGCCTGAAAAGAATAACATCGAGCAATCCTGAAAGAGTAGGCAAGGTAATAATCGAGCGTAGGCACGATGACGAGGGAACGTTTGAAGCCGGCGACGGTGATGATGCTATGAGGCTTTGGAACCCATGGGGTACACAGCCAATCAGCGATTATGTTTACAGCGTGTTATCGGTGTACCGATATAACACGTTCGATTTGCAGTCTGTGGAGATTGACCCCGCTGTGGAGTTGGGTGACCCGATCGACGTTGAGGGCGTTGACGCAAACTTGTGGCAGGTGGCGTACAGCCTGAGGGTATACGCCAACATCATCATACCGCCGGACAGTGAGATCAGGGAGGTTGACGAGTTCGGCGGCGGCTTCGGGCCTCCGGGCGGCGGCAGAACTGTAATGCCGCATCTCGTCTGGGATTTCAACGAGCAGCCTATCACAGTGGAACAGACTGAAACCGAGATAGCGGCAATTGACGTTGATGTCACCGTTGCAGGGAACGCGCAAGGGCACTTCCAGCTTACATTCATGTCGGACAGGGCAGCCGAGGTTCATGTGCGCATATACGACAACGGCAACCAGCAGTTGTACTCGCCAACGGTGTTTCAGGCAAAAAAAGGCTTCAACCAGCTAGGCATACCTCATTCATACATCCGGCTGAGGCGCGGCTTGCATTTGTTCACAGTAACAATGCAAACCAGGGCAGGATGGATAAACATAGGCACGAGGGCGCTTAAATACTCGATAGACCTTTTCGCTGCGGATGTTGAGCCCATAACACATGATATAAGGGATGTCGCGATTAGGCAGCCGGTGTTCGCGCTGGAGCCTACGGACGTGTACGCAATCGCTATGAGCCGCGATGAAGAGATTGAAGACGGGGAACCCGCAGCAGCGCATAGTTACCCTATTGTGATCAGGGCTCGTTACCTTGCGGGGCAGCGGTATACCGGGCGGGACTTTAACGCGCACTGGGCATTTCCCGCGATTGAGGCAAAAGAGCTGGCAATAGAGTTCGACGGCGTGTACCAAAGGCTAGCGGGGCAGGAAAAGTCCGCGCTTGTGACGAAAGACAAGCCGGAGATATTCTGGACTGACGGTGATGACGTATTATGGACACAGTATGGCGACGAGGCTCATACGCGTAGGCAGATTGCGCAGGACGTGCTGTCCGTCTCGGTTTGCCGGGGGTGGAACGCGCTTGACTTCCCCGATTACGACCTGGGGCTAATCGCCGCGTATATCAAGCGCGGCGGCACGGTGGCGTACAGGGTTTATATCAACACGCCGTCAACGCCGGGCGCGTGGATGCCGGAAGAGGAAATCGAGGAGGCGGGGGACGGCAACAGCTATGTGCACGTCCACAGGCTCAACGACTACCGCATAGGCTTTGCCGTCACAGGGATTAACAAGGAGTTTGTATCGGAAAAATACCTAGCGGGGCAGGGCTTGAAGCCGGAGCATAACGCACTGGCTATTAGCACGATAAGCAACTTCTGGACAAAACCGGATGAATACCCGGCGTTAGCGCTTACGGATATTGAGTTTATAGATAATTTCAACGTCATTATAACGGGGAATTACCCCTTCGCGTTGCGGTCGGGCCGCAACACGCACGCAAACAACCTAAGCGTATCGCAGGGCGGGAACAGGGCTATCAGCGGCTTGTGGGTGGAGGATGGCAAGCTGAGGCTTGAACTGGCAAACCCCGTGTCGCCTTACGCGGATATCACGCTGACCGCGCACGAGCTGACCTTCCTGCAATACGACATCGGCGGCATAAAGCCTTACTGGCCAAGCACAGGGCTTGTCATACCGGGTACGCCGTTAGGGATAGCCGAGCGTAACGCCGTATCCATAAGGGCGGAGGCTTCATTTACGCTTGAAGAAATTGTACGCAGCACGCACGAGCAAGCCGAGCGTAACGCGCTGTCAATCAGGGCAGAAGCGGCATATATCCAAGAACGGGTAAACTACCCAACGCACAACCAGCCCGGAGAACATAACGCGCTGTCAATCAGGGCTGAGGCAATATTCAGGCTTACGCCAATCGGCGTAGACCCACTATAGGAGGCGGGCATGGAGCAGAGCATCAAGGTAAACATAGGGATAAAAACGCGGAACACGTTTGATTTCGAGCTTAAAAACACCATCACTGGCGAGGTGAAGAGGTACAAGAGTTATAACATCGTGCTTGATAACTTTATTAACGGCATTATTTCGGGTGGAGCGGTGATAAGCGCGATACGCATTGGTACGGGTACGGGAGCGCTTAGCGAAACAAGGACTAACTTATTTAATGTTCTTGCTAGTTTTAACTTAACCTCTGTTTCTGATGCCAATAACACCGAAATGACAATGAGGACGGCGGTATGGTCGGTTACATTGTCTGAAACGCAAGGCAATGGGGCTCTTACTGAGGTCGGGTTGCTTCGTGGCGGCATAAACGGTACGCTAGTAACGCATTCATTGATAACGGATGCAGAGGGAAACCCCATATCTATCAACAAAACAAATCTGGATATACTGACAATCCGGGCTACGGTTTACGGTCAGATTGAGTTCGGGAACAGCCCGGATATTACAATGGAGCATATCACCTCAACTGTTTTTAACACAGATACTCCAGTAGGCATTCGATCACCGCATGTGCTGTTGGAAGCAGCCGCGCGTGCCACAGAACTGCCAACTATATCTGTCGCGCTGCTTGGTGTTTCAAGAAACACAATGCTTAGGTCACAATTTAGCGGCCATGTATCAGTACCGCAGGCTACCACTGAACTATTTATCAATAATGCAACCATGACAAGAAATGTTGCGGAAAGGCGCATAAGAGCGACTATAAGCCGGCTTGCAGCGAGTGACAATCTTGGGGAAACTTATTTAATTAAAGCGATTCGTTTTGGAAATCCAACGAACTCGCTTACTGCGTTTTATGGCGAGATGCGTTTCCCAAATGCTGGCTTATTCCCCCGGCAGACAATCGAATTAAATGTCGGCGTAGGCGATGGAGCAGCCGTTAATTTCAATCTGCCTTTTCCTCAATGCAATGTAGGAGATGAGGAAATTTATGTCGATGGCGTACTCCAAGCCAGGAGTACTTATGATTTTAATGGTAAAAATATGAGCTATGCCCAAGCGTGGCGCAGCTTAGATTCCTGTTATCTTATGGAGCATCTAGGCCCTGCGACAAGCGGGGCGAGTTGGTTGGAGTGGTGGTTTTTCCCTCAGCGGTTCCAGGCGCAGTCAAGCACGCCAAGCGGCGTGTTCCTTAAGCCCTTCGCGGCTTCGCCTTTTGTGTACGATTTTGGCGAGCCTGTGACAATAAACCGGATTGAGGGAGCGGCATTGTGGGCGCCCGTACTTGAGTACTCACACGATTTGACAACTTGGGAACGCGCAGTCACTCAGCAGAACAATGTGTCATTTGACCCGATTACAGCAAGATACTGGAGGTATTGGATAACGGGAGATAGAGGGTTGCCAAGCGGGAATTATGCGACTTCGGGGACGGACATGGTGAGGTTTGACGAACTGCGGGACGGCTTGATTTTCGACACGCCGCCGCCGGACGGGGCGGTAATCACGGCAAAGGTGACAACCGATTATCCGTTTAAGGATGCAAACTGGCAGTATGGCGTGGTTGTGGACTTCTACATAGACAGGGCGTGATGCTATGCGCTTTACGTTTGAGCATATCATAGATATGGAGCCGCAGGCAATGGCAAATGCCCAGATGGGCAACGAGCCGGAAAACGCGCTTGTCCAATATTACCGAGATGGCGACCTTTTGCTTAATAAGTCGGATATGGTCATATTTTCAAACTACCCGGATTTGGAATTGGCAGAAGAACCGCAGAGGTTTACTAAAAGCAAGGTGAGCCGGTTCGGGATAAAAACCCTAGTTGGCTTAGGCGCTTACGGTTACTATCAAGACGAGGAGCGGCAATCGTCCTTCGTTAAAGTGCCGATAAATTACATGCCGGGTACCGCCCCGCCGTCGCTGCTTGAATTAAGCCAAACCGATAAAGATATTATATACAGCATACGGAATCCTGCGGTCATTGCATACGAGGCATTCAGGCTTGTTTTCCGCCAAGGGCTTTTTGCTTATGAGTTCATAACATGCGATTTACATGGCGAGATAGAGAAGCCCTTCGGCATGGAAGGCAACTTCATGGTTCAGGTGATCGGATACGGCAACGAGATTCAGGATTTCAGCAGGCCTACCGAGCCGGTTGAGTTTGCGGTGGCTTTGAGGCCGGACAGCCTGCCCGATGCACCTGTGGATATAGACGAAATCATAGCCATGATAGAACATAGGCTACTGCCGCCCGCAGGGTTTATAGGCGAATCTCTGGTTAAAGCGTCAAATGCGGATTATGATGTAATGTGGCATCTTATAGAAGGCGGCGAACCTGTAAATCCAGAGCCGGAATATGAAGAAATCCGTTTCGATTCCCAATATGCGGTAAACCTGCTAGTTCACAGTCTTCCCGCTAGTGCCAGCGTTATTTACTCTTCGGTTGACGGCGGCGTGTTGGCGCAGCGAATGGGAAACCAGGATAATATGCCATTATCGACTCTTAGCGGACTGGACACCACATTTTTAGAGACGGAATTGACATCTGCCGGCACGGGAACAAATTTTGAAAATCCTAACTTCCGAGTAACATTAAGCAATGGTGTGTCTCATACTGTTTATTACAGAGCCCACTCCGCTATTTCTGCATACCATCAGTATATTCCCGGAGGCTCGGGGAACAACGGGCACATGGTATTTGACTCAACTAATATAGGCGCGCAAGTAGCCCGAGGAGAATATAGGGTATATGCTTTTGAAATAATTGACACAACTATGTTTCTCAGGGCAAATGAGCAATTACTTCATAGCATAACTGTTCCTAGCGGCACTACAATCTCATCTTTTAGGTTTGCTGGCGCGGAGGCATGGTGGAACAGCGGCCAGCTTGAAGGCAGAATGAAATACATAAAATACAGAACATAGGGGGCGGGGAATATGGCAGAAATATGTGAAACCAGCGCAAAATTAATAAGCGAGGTTCTAAAAGAAACAAAAGACCATGGAACTAAAATAACTCAATTCTGTACTCGGCTTTCTGCTGTGGAAGAAGCGCAAAAAGAAGAGCGGTCAGACTTAAAGGCAATTCGTGACCAATTGACTATTCAAACGCAAGACTTAAAATTGATGGCGAAAGATGTAGAGCATTTAGGTCAGAAATTTGAGGCAAGGATACAGAATGCCGAAAGAAGCGCAGTAAGCCAAGGTGAACGCATAGGCGAACTGAAAGCCTCTGTAGATAAGCATATAACAGAGCATGAGCGTATAGAAGAAAAAGTAGACGAACATGGAAAACATATGCGCAAAACAATACTGGAACCAGGCGAGAAGTACAACAAAATTGTATGGCTAGTTTTGTCGGTAGTGATAACAGGGCTGATAACAGCGCTTGTGGCAATGGCACTATCAAGCGGCGGTGCGTAATGAAAATGATATTTGAACATTTCATACATGAAGTTGTTGAATTGTTAAAGGTGCGCTCAATAATTACTTTTGTAATTACTTTCGGCTTAGTCTGGGGTTTTATGACAGATAGAATAGGTTCAGAGATTTTTGTACCATTTGCAACAATGGTGTTTGGCTATTACTTTAACAAAAGGCAAACGCCTGACTACGAGTGGAAGGACCGCAAGGAGGATAAGGAGAAGTGAGATAATGCCGCTGCCGATGAATGAATACTGCATAAACTGCAAGTGGTTTGAGTTTTGCAGAACTAGGATTGCGCTTGATTTGCGGATTAAGTGCAGCAACAACAGCGAGTTTAAGGAGGTAGAATATGCACCCGAATATGATAACCGAAGAGGGGATAGCCGAGGAGATTGACGTTGACGGCTTTGTTGAAAACGAAACGTTCGCCGACATGATGAAACGTATCAGAAAAGAGGAAAACGCCGATGGTGGAACTGCTGACGACAACGGAGATAAATAAGCTGCTCCCGGCGGGCGCATCCGTGCAGAAGATGATTGACGTTGTCACCCGCAAAGAGTTTAACGTATGCTTCGGCGGGCATCGGGGCGACCATTACGACGTAACCCCGCAAACGGAAGCGGACGCAAGAATAATGGAGCAGATAGTCGGGAGAACCGTTCTTAACGTCTGGCGACCCGCAAGACCTACGATACTCCATATAGGCAAAAGGAAAATAGCATGGGGGCAATGCTACTATATGCACCATATCAGAATTGGAGGCGGCAACCCTGGTTCTAAATACCCAAGCAGAAACGAAGCAGGGCCTCCGTGGAACACAGGCGGTCACGCGTGCGGCTACGCTTGCAACTCAATAGGCGGCGCGGGGGACGCGCCTAACGCAGCTTGCAGCAAGGAATCAAACGACTTCGCGATGCTGATAAGAAACGGCAAGAACGGCGGGCAGGCAAGAGCGGCGGCGCATGAAGCATTTATACTTGGAAATATAATGGAGGAGGATGACGAAATGGGGATATTGCTTGACGCAGTAAGGGCGAGGCCGGGCTGCAAAAACGCAACGGTTGAGGACATAGCAAAAATACTTGGGTACTCCATAGCCAACAGCAAAGTGCCGGGCGGCGACACTGAGGAAGAATTGGGGCAGGCGATAAGCGCAGGAATATTCAACGGCAAAGAGGCGGGTATGCCGATGCCAAGATGGCAGGGCGCGTTAATGTCGCTAAGAGCAGCGAGTAACATAAAAGACAATGCCTCTACCGTCAGGGGTGAAGATTAGCTCTGATTAGCATAAGGGTAATATCGTAAAGCACCTATTTTAATTCCCTGAGAGGGTGCAATTTTTGTTCCCCTCTTGTTCCCCTCTTGTTCCCCTCTTGCTGATTATTTGCGATAATGCAAGGTGTTGTATGAGAAAATATCAATTGATAGGACAAGCAGAAAACCCTTGTAACACAAGGGAAAACGCCCTGCTAACAAGGCGTTTTCTATGGTGGACGATACAGGACTTGAACCTGTGACCTTCCGCACGTCAAGCGGAAGCTCTACCAGCTGAGCTAATCGTCCGTACCCTGACGGGTAAGTGCGCTGTGTTTGTTATTTTATATCAGGGCATAGGGGTTTGTCAATGGATTTGTGTAAAATCAGTTAAGGAAATCTTTCAGCTTCTTGCTGCGACTGGGGTGGCGGAGCTTTCTTAGGGCTTTGGCTTCTATCTGGCGTATTCGCTCGCGTGTGACATTAAACTCCTTGCCTACTTCCTCCAGAGTGCGGGTGCGGCCGTCTTCGATGCCGAATCTGAGGCGGAGGACTTTCTCCTCGCGCGGGGTCAGAGTAGCAAGAACATCGGACAACTGTTCTTTCAGCAGTGAGAATGAAGCGGCTTCTGCGGGCTCGGAAGCATCCTCATCCGGGATGAAGTCGCCAAGATGGCTGTCTTCTTCTTCGCCGATCGGTGTTTCCAGGGATACCGGCTCTTGTGCTATTTTCAGAATCTCGCGAACCTTCTCAACAGGCATACCGATATCGTCGGCAATTTCCTCCGGGGTTGGGTCATGGCCCAGTTCCTGCAGAAGCTGGCGGGAAATGCGCATAACTTTGTTGATTGTCTCTACCATGTGTACGGGGATGCGGATTGTGCGGGCCTGGTCGGCTATTGCGCGTGTTATTGCCTGACGTATCCACCATGTGGCGTATGTCGAAAATTTATATCCCTTGGTATAGTCGAATTTCTCAACGGCTTTTATCAGGCCAAGATTGCCTTCCTGTATCAAATCCAAAAAGAGCATCCCCCGGCCTACATAGCGCTTGGCAACACTGACAACGAGCCTGAGGTTGGCCTCGGCCATCTTGCGTTTTGCTTCCTTATCACCCTCCGACATGCGAATTGCCAGCTCAACCTCAGCTTCGGCGGAGAGCAGGCTGACTTTGCCGATCTCCTTTAAGTACATTTTCACGGGATCGTCAACGCTGTAATTATCAGCCAGGGCATCAGGGTCAATCAGTTCGTCTTCTGCCATGGTCTCTATTTCCTGAAGCTCTTCGATCTCAGGCACGACTTCATCAATCGGGATATAAATCAAATCGTCGGTTTCTGATGTGTCTATATTGAAGTTCTCAAGCGTGTCGTAGAAACGGTCGATCTGTTCTTGCTCAAGATGCATATCTTCAAGTACATCCAGAAGCTCCTTAGGGCTCAGGCTCCCGCGCCGTTTGCCCTCCTCGACAAGGGCAGACAGACGCTCCTCGTTATACTGCTCTTGTGTTTTATCCGGGCTATCATCGATGCTTTCGGGCTCTTCTAAAAAATCGTCAATTTCGTCAATGATTTCGTCCATTTTGTTACCTTTCCTTTTTGCTCTTGATTTTTGCTATCTCAAGTAATGTAGTTTCATCAGGGGCGGTCGTTTTGAGTTTCTCGGTTCTGATTTTGCCGATATATTCGCGGTAGGTTTGCTCGCTGTTTGAGCCGGCTTCAGGCTTTTGCAGGATTATTGTCAGCTGCGATGCTTCATGCCGCTCTAACTGGGACATTAGGAGCGCAGCATTGGTGTCTCTGTTTTCGGATATGCGCCGCGAAAGGGTTTCGTAGATGCCTGCCAGAAACTCCGATGTGAACTCATCTACGGTGAAATCCATAGCTTGCGCGGTTTTCATCAGCCCCGGGTCGCGTACCAACGAGCGGATCACGCCTTCTTCGGCGGCGGCAGAATACTCATTGCTGTATCTCAGAGCCCGGTCCTCCGGCTGGATTGCGGCTGCCGGGCGAACAACCTGCTGCTCAAACTCTTTCCGCTGCCGGGATTTTTTCATTGTAAGTTTCTTAGCTACTTCATTTTTTACCGCTTCGGGGGAGACCTTCGCTATAGCCGCAACGCGCGCACCGTATACCTCGCGCTCCGGGGCGCTTTTCAGATCCGATAAAAGGTCCGTTGCGTTTTTCAGATAAGATAAACGCCCGTCGTCGGAAGATAAATCATGACCCTGCATTATCGCCGTAAGCCGGTAGTCGATGTGGTTATCGCTTCGTTCCAATAATATGCGGAAAGCATCCGCGCTGTGTTTTTTTAAGTATTCATCGGGGTCTTTTGCATCGCCCATGTCTATAACCTTGACGTTCATACCTGTTTTTTCGAGGATCGGTATCGCGCGCATTACAGCGGTGCGCCCGCCTTGATCTGAGTCGTATGCAATGGTTACGCGGCTGACATGGCGCGACATCAGCTGCGCCTGTTCTGCTGTGAGCGAAGTGCCGAGAGAAGCTACGGCGTTGTCGAACCCGGCTTGATGCAGGGCTACAACGTCAATATTCCCCTCCACCAGAATAAGCATACCCGATTTTGTTTTTTTTGCTATGTTGAGGGCAAAAAGATTCCGTCTTTTGTTAAAAACAAGAGTCTCAGGAGAGTTGAGGTATTTGGGTTCGCCGTCGCCTAAAATCCTGCCGGAAAAACCAATCACACCGCCTCGCGTGTCGATAACCGGGAATATCAGCCTGTCGCGGAACACATCATAAGCGCTGCCGTCCTTTGAACCCGGTTTCGCAAGCCCGGATTGTATTAGTTCCGAGCGTGAATATCCCTTTTTTGCCATCGCTTCAAGCAGTAGATTCCATGACTCCGGTGCTGCGCCGATTCCGAAACGTGTCACCATTGATTTGGAGATTCCGCGCTTTGTCAGGTATTCCCTCGCGGTTTTCGCCTGAGGTGTTGAGAGCATTTCGTGAAAATGCCGGGCTGCCTCGCGGTTGAGTTCAAGCATTCTTCGGCGTTTATCGGCGAGCTCATTATCGGCGCCGGTCTCGGGTACGGTCATCCCTGCGCGCCTGGCGAGGATTTCCACGGCATCGCGGAACTGGACATTCTCGATTTCTCTGATAAAGTTTATCACACCGCCGCCTTTTCCGCAACCAAAACAATGAAAAATCTGTTTGTCGGGGTTTACGGCAAAAGAGGGAGTTTTTTCTCCATGAAAGGGGCATAGGCCGAACATGCTGCCGCCGCTGTGCTTTGTGAGGCGGACGTATCCGCCGACAAGATCTAAAATATCAGTCCTGCTGACCAGCTCATCCAGGAAACTATCCGGAATAGGCACTGTATGGCAACCTCCTATCTGATCTGCCAAGCTTCGGGGATAAACAGATTGCCGTAGAGGTATATCGCGTATTTGTCTGTCATCCCGGAAACATAGTCGCTGACTGCGCGGCGCAGCGAGTCCTCTGCCGCTATGCGGCGGTAATCATCCGGCAGAGCATCCGGATTGCTTAGATAGTGGCAGTACAATCCGTTGATGATGCCGTAAACCTTGGATTCCTCGGATTTTGCCTTCATGTTCTTATAAACCTTGCTGAACATAAAATCGTAGAATGTGTCGAATATCAGCGCGGTTTGAGGGCTGAGGGATATGGTTTTCCGTTTATCGCTTTCGGATATCATATCGAGTATCAGCGTGTTTATCAGTTCGCCGTACTTTACGCCGAATGCGCAGGTTATTTCCTGCGGGATATCGTCTTCATGCAGGATGCCTGCTCTTATCGCATCGTCTACATCATGGTTGATGTAGGCTATTCTGTCGGCTATGCGTATGATTTCGCCTTCCGGGGTAATGGGTTTGACCTTGCCTGTATGGCAAAGAATGCCGTTTCTGACCTCATGGGTCAGGTTAAGGCCGCTGCCGTCCCGCTCGAGAGTTTCAACAATTCTGAGACTCTGGTGATTGTGCCTGAAGCCGCCGTCCTCACGGAGTATTTCGTCAAGCGCCCGTTCGCCCGCGTGCCCGAATGGTGTGTGGCCGAGGTCATGCCCGAGCGCGATAGCTTCTGCAAGGTCTTCGTTGAGTTTGAGGCTGCGGGCGATAGTGCGGCCAATCCTCGATACTTCAAGTGTGTGGGTCAGCCTGGTTCTGTAGTGGTCGCCTTCAGGCTGCAGAAATACCTGTGTTTTGTGTTTTAGGCGCCGGAATGCTTTGCTGTGCGTAATTCTGTCGATGTCCCGCTGATAGCATGTCCTGATTTCGCACTCAGGCTCATAATGCTCCCGGCCTTTGGATTCCGCTGACAGCGAGGCTAACGGCGATAGTATCTGATGCTCAAGCTTCTGGCGTTCTTCGCGTGGGGACATTACGGAACACCTCCTTTGGGGGTTAGGGATAGGAATCATGGCAGGGGAACGGATTTGGGGTTCGGGAGAACTTGGGGTAATCGCTACGAAAGAAAATGATGACTGCCGGTGAGGATGGTTGTTTATCTGCCCCGCAGAGCGTATACATGGATGTTGGAGCGGTCGCGAATTGGCACAGGATGTGCCATTGAGCGAGCGGAACCCGACCGCCGCCAGTGGCGGATAAAGGGAGGGTGGAGCTACACTGAACGCGAGATGAGCGCAAACGAAGTGCGGCGCAAATCCGCAGTGAAGCGCGGTCCAAGGGGTACAGAAACAGCCGTCCGAGCGCAAGGCACGGCACTACTCAACTTCGTAAGCAATTACACTATTAGAAGTCTCTGAATCTGCTTGGGTTTTGGCGCAGTTTTATTCCTGATACTATGCCCATAGCAGCGAAGCAAGTGACCATTGATGAGCCGCCATAGCTGAAAAAAGGAAGCGTTACGCCAATGACGGGTAAAAGCCCGAGGCTCATACCTATATTCTCGAATGTTTGCGCAATAAATTTAGCGGCTATTCCTATGCAGACAAGCATACCCAGCGTATTGTTGGATTTCAATCCGATAATTATACATCTTACTATGATGGCAACAAGAAGCAGAAGTATTGCTATGCAGCCGACGAACCCCAGTTCTTCCCCTGCCGCGGAGAAGATGAAGTCGGTGTGCTGTTCAGGTATGACCCCTGCCTGCGTAAGGCGGCCATTTCCAAGCCCTTGCCCAAAAAAACCTCCCGAAGATATTGCCCTGACACTCTGATCGGACTGCCATAGTAAGTCGAGCCTGTCAGGCTCCAGCTCGGGGATAAATGGCACCAGTATGCGGACTCTTTGCCTTTCCGACAGGAAGTTGAACCAAAAGAAAGGGAAAATTGCGGTTAGTGCGGTCCCACCCAATGCAAACCATCGCAGCTTCACGCCCCCAATAAACAGCATTATGAGAAAGATGAACAAATACACAAGCGATGTGCCGATATCTTCCGAAACAAGCAAAACCAGCGCAAACATCATCAGGAATACAACTACAAGCTGCACTAGCGATAAAAATGAGTTTAAGGTTTTGCGTTCTTTGTAGTTTGTAATGATTTTTGCGGTGATGATGATAAATGTTATCTTTACTATCTCCGCCGGCTGAATCCCGATGCCGAAGAACCGCAGCCATGCGCGGCGGCTGTGAGTCTCGCTGCCGACGCCCCAGAAATACAATGTCAGGATAAACAGCACGCTAAATACAAACAGCAGCTTGGATTTATCTGCTATGATGTCGATGTCTATATATGAGAACAGGACGAAAAACGCTATTCCGATGATTATCGAGCCTAGCTGGACGTTCAGCGCCCCGGTTTCAACTTCATTGCCGCTGAGTATGCTGGATATGAGGATGAATCCGAATATGGAGCTGATAAGGCTGAGTATTAGCAGCAGCATATCCGCTTCACGAAGAAAACGCAGTACCGAGCGGAAAAAACTTTTTATTAAAGCGATGTCCGTTACCCCCGTAAAACAATTCACAGTTAAATCGTGCGGTTAGCATTATATCATTGCATATCATTTCAGTAAACAGAAAGTTTCAAGCCCTATAGCATTTTTGGGAATTATGTGTTAATATGTTCTGAATTGACTACAGGGGAGGAAGATTATGGGTAAGAAGGTTGTTGCTGTTGTGTTTGGAGGGGTTTCTCCGGAGTATGGTGTTTCGCTGAAATCTGCGTATTCTATTATATGCGCGATTGATCAGGATAAATATGAGGTCGTGCTGCTGGGCATCACACGGGATGGGCAGTGGTACAGGTTTACTGGGGATGCCGGGGATATTCCCGCTGATAGGTGGCATGAGGATGAGGAAAAGCTGACTATGGCGATAATCCCTCCGTCCAGGTGCGGAGGTATTATGGAGATTGCCGATGGGCATGTGAGGATAGTGCCTGTTGATATCGTCTTTCCGGTTTTACACGGCAAGAACGGCGAGGATGGGACAGTTCAAGGGTTATGCGAGCTTGCGGGTATCCCTGTTGTCGGCAGCGGGTCGGCAGCTTCGGCTTTGTGCATGGACAAGGATAGGGCACATAAGCTGGTGTCGCTCGCCGGAGTCCCTGTGCCGGGGGCGGTCTGCTTTGACCGTATGCCATCTGACGGGGAGCTGCCGGCTATTGTGGGCGGTTTAAGATATCCATTGATCGTTAAGCCTGTTAAAACAGGGTCTTCGTTTGGCATATCATATGTTGAGGCGCAGGCGGGGCTTGCCGATGCTGTCAGGGCTGCGTTTGAATTTGACGATGCGGTTATTATAGAAGAATACATCAGCGGGTTTGAGGCAGGCTGCTCTGTTATCGGAAATTATGAGCTTTCAACCGGCAGGATAGATGAGATTGAGCTGGCAAGCGGGCAAGGGTTTTTCGATTATGAGGAGAAGTACTCGCTCAAAACATCGAAAATCCATATGCCGGCGCGTATTGATGAGGCTGCCGAGCGCCGCCTTCAGGATACGGCGATGCTGATATACCGCGTGCTTGGATGCCGCGGCTATGCCCGGGTGGATATGTTTCTTACCGACGATAACGAGATTGTGTTCAATGAGGTGAATACCATCCCGGGGTTCACGCCGTTTAGCCGGTTTCCGAATATGATGCGAGGCGCGGGGGTCGGGTACCCGGAACTGGTGGACAGGCTTATTAAATTAGGACTTGGGAGTTAGGGGCTAGGAGTTAGGGATTGGGGTATATGGGTGATTTGATTTGTTATAATGAGAGCGGGCGCGCCTGGGTTGAGATTGATCCGGGGGCGGTTGTTCATAATGCTCATGCGCTCAAAGCGTTGTTGCCTGACGGATGCGAGATGATGGCGGTTGTCAAAACTGATGCTTATGGGCATGGCGCGGCTGGCATTGCTAAGATGTTATGGGATGAGGGTGTCCGGGCTTTTGCTGTGGCGACTGTGGATGAGGGTGTTGATTTGCGCAAGGAAGGTATTACGGGAAATATCCTTGTCCTGGGTTATGCGCCGGCGTGTCATGCGGTGGTTTTGGCTGACAATGAGCTTGAGCTTGCGGTTGTGGATGGGGTTCATGCACGCGAGCTTGACGGGACCGGGGTTAAGCTTCGGGTGCATATCGCCATTGATACAGGTATGCACAGATTTGGGGTTGAGCCTCGGAATATAGCGGAGATTGAAGACATATTCCGCTGCAGAAATCTGACAGTCGTTGGCACCGGGTCGCATTTAGCTGTTCCGGATAGCCAGGATTCCGGCGATGTTGAGTTTACAAATAGGCAGATTAAACTGTTTTATGATACAATCGATGCATTGAGGGAAAAGGGTCATGATGTAGGGAAGGTGCATGTACAGGCCAGTTACGCGGTCTGCAATTACCCGGGTTTGCAGTGCGATTATGCCCGGATAGGTATTATGCTTTACGGGGTTATGAGCGATTACAGTCAGGTGAAGGTGCGGCCTGATTTACGCCCCGTGCTGTCGCTGCGCGCCCGTATAGCGCAGGTGCGCTGTGTTGAGGCAGGCGAGAGCGTGAGTTACGGCAGGATATATTCCACCGCAAGGCCGTCCAAGCTTGCGACTGTCTGCATTGGTTACGCCGACGGCGTGTCGAGGCAGATGTCGGGCAATGGCGGGATGTGCATTGTTAATGGCATAAAAGTCCCGGTTGTCGGGAGGGTTTGCATGGACTTGCTGATGATCGACGTCACCGACGCCGGCTGTGTCAGGGCGGGGGATGCCGTTACGCTTATCGGCAGGGATGGCGGCGCGGAGATAAGATGCGAGGACTTCGCGGCGGCATCGGGCACTATTACCAATGAGGTGCTATGCAGACTGGGCGGGAGACTGCCCAGAGTTATATTAAAGAGTAAAGAGGCTGCTGGTCACGGGTAAATTATAGTTCGTACCGTGCCTTGCGCTCGGACGGCTATTTCTGTGCCCCTTGGACCGCACTTCACTGCGGATTCGCGCTGCACTTCGTTTGCGCTCATCTCGCGTTCAGTGTAGCTCCACCCTCCCTTTATCCGCCACTGGCGGCGGTCGGGTTCCGCTCACTCAATGAAACGTCCTGTTTCAATTCGCGAACGCTCCACCATCCATGGTTGCGCTCTACGGGGCACATAAATAGCCGTCCTCACCGGCAGTAACAATATCCTGTGCCAGCGTGAACAGTAACATTACTATAAGATATAAGCAAAAATATAAAAAATACCCTTGCGTATTATTGATTGATATGATATTGTTATTATAATGTAAAAAAGCAAGAAACTCATCTTAAATTATTTTTGTAAAGGAAATAATAATATGTCAGACAAAATTAAATCCCTATCAAAGACTCAGATGATCAACCTCCTGATGTCGCAGGAGAAGGAAATCGAAGAAATGGCCGCTGAGATTGAGCACTTGCTATCGGAGCTGCGCGAGGCTAAGAAACGCGGCAACGACGCTACAAGCGTCAGCATACCCGCACTCGTCGACGACATCACAAAAGCCGCTCAGGAAGCCGCTAACAAGTATGTACAGGAAACACAAGAGGCAGCAAACAAGTATATGGAAGATGCCCAGCTTTCCATGGATGAATCCAGAAAAGAAATCATCAACATGGAACTCAAAGCCAGAGAATACTATGAGGAAACGATAGCCAGATCGAGAAAAACTATAGCCAGCATGTGCGGCGCATTTGAGTGGCAGATAGACAAGCTCAAAGCAATGTACTCCGAATTTCAAACAAAGCTTGATGCAGCGGGCCTGAGCGATGCGCAGGGCTATGGAGCAAACGTCCCGGAACAGGAAGTCCCCCCCTATGTACCCGAGCAAAGAGGCTACTACGAGCAATAATTAAGATAAAAATATGACCCGCAGCGGTGTGTTCTTTGGGAACACCTGCTGCGGGCATCTGTCTGTGTGTATGAGATGTTGATAAATGAGATGTAATATAAACAGCTATTATGTCAATTGCACGCCCCAGATTCTCAGCGCTCTTGTTCCTACAATTACAGTGCTGTTATAAACTGCGGGGGATGCTTCGATGGTGCCGCCGCCGCCGATTAAAATTGAATCCAGAACAACGCCTGTGATGCCGTCAATCAAGTGCATACGGCCATCCGAAGTAGCAAACACAACATAACCCTTGCCGCTCTCGGTATAAACGCACACAGGGGAGCTCCAGCCGTATGCTGAGTGGTTGAACTCCCATACGATATCGCCTGTCTGTTTGTCCAGCGCGGTAAGGATGCCGCGGCCTCTGCTCGGGGTCCTCGCGACAGGAACGAAAATAAGGTCGGAAAGGTCATTCTTTCCCAAAGCAATACTGCCTTGCACTCCGCCGGAAACCCCGCTGGCGGTGTAACAGATATAATCGACACGCCAGACGATTTCGCCGGTCATGGCATCAATCTTCCATATGGGTATCGGAGCCGAAGAATCAGTAGGTGCGCGCCAGCCTCCGTGGAAAGAAGTGCTTATGTAAAGATAAGGGTGACCGTTTTCCAGCTCCAGCACAGGGGAGCTGTTTGAATCATCAAGGACATCCTGCACCCAGACCAACTGCAGCGTGTTAAGGTCAAGGCATATGAGATGGCCGCCGTTATCGGGGATGAACAGATGGCCTCGCCAGATAGCGGGGCTGGCTTCAAAACCGAGCCAGTATTTCCCGGCAGCATGCGAACGCTTGCCAACGAAACGCCATTTTACAGGAGCCGAGGGTTCGATTGTCATCGTGCCGTCTTCCGGGCTGAAAAAGCTGTTAAGCTTGAGAATGTAAATCACGCCGTTTTCGCTGGGATAAATCAGCTGGTCGGTGTCTGCATCGACGAGAGGCGAGGAATCATGGGCATTCCAGCCACGCGGCGCGAAACCGTCGCTGTTGCCGAATGTATGCAGAATGCTGCCGTCAATCAGGCTTATGACAAAAATACGCCCAAGCCCCCTTGCGCTTGCATAGCCGGCGCCGACATACAGCAAGGGATAACCGCGGGGGTCAATCGCGCCGGCCCCTTTGAAGGTATAGCCAATGAAAAGAGGGTCGCGTGTGGCGCGGCCTGTCTCGAGCTGCGCGAAATAAACATATCCGTCAAGAGCGGAGAGAATTACTTCGATAAGACCATCGGTATCTTTAGCCCATTGATGCATATTCATGATATGCCGGGTCTGTTCGGGCCATTCGACAATGAGCGGCTGGCCGGTCCAGCCGACGCCGGCCCAAGTATAACCGTCAGGAGCAGTCAGGGAACTTGTACCCATAAACCATGTGTCGCCGAATTGCCCGTTACGGATATCCGCATATCCATATGAAGCGCTGTCGCGGAAATTGTTTCCTCTGAATGTGGTTATGCCGCCATACCATGAGTATGTGCTGCCGAATCCGAAATCAATGCGGTCAGGAAGCGTGAAGCTATCAACGATTTGCCCGTCTGCCATTATGCCGGTGGAGGCAACCATAATATCCGGGTCTGTCCCGGGAATGGCAAAAGGCTCAAAGTCGGGCAGCCCGACAAGTATCGGCGGTTCATCAGGGATTTCCACATAATCCGGAATCTCAGATGGTTCGGGTGATGGCGTTGTTTGTGTGCTGAGCGAATCGCCTGGCCTGTCGTCGCCGGGCGACGGAGCGGCAACAATTATATCGCTGCCGGTCTCGGCCGGATCGGGGACATGATAGCCGGGTTCGAGGCTGTAGTTGATAAAAATTATGAAGCCGGCTGTTCCCGCAACTAAAAACAACAAGGTAAGGACAGTGATTATTTTAGCTTTTTTAGACATAGTAAATATACACCCATTTCGTCATAAAAAATGTACATGATTGTTTATATGGTCAATGCAGAAGCAGTGGTAGCCCTCGCAGCGTGAGCAGTAACGGAACTCCAGCCCGGGAGTATCTGTATCGGTTCTGCCGCATACAGCGCATTGATGGCGGAACGGCTTATTATCCATATTGCGTTTTGCCTTTTTTGCTTCTCTGTTGAAATTTGAGAACTTCGATTTCCCGCGCGCTTTGATTGGGCGAAGCTTTGAGCGCAGGTCGTCACCGCAGATGATGAAGAAATTAAGCAGCGCGACAAGCGGGAGAAATGCCATAACAATTTCGCCTGCGAGCAGATTGCTGATTATGGTGTAAACGAAGAACCCTGCGCTTATAAGGGCAGCCCATTTCATTTTTATGGGTATGATAAAAAAGAGCCTGATTGTAAAGTCAGGATAAATCACCGCAAAAGCGAAATACAAAGTCAGGTTGAGATAGGTCACATTGACGACATTGTCCAGCATAAAAGCAAAACCGGGAACGCCTATGAGGTACCTAAGGGCAAAGCCATAGATAATGTTAAGCAGTACGCCGAATATGTAGTAGATTGTGAATTTCGGCGTACCCCATTCGCGCTCCAGAGTAGTCCCGATAAAGTAGTAGAATAGCAGCATAATAAATGCGAACACCGGATTGGAGGTAGTTGGAAGGAAGACCCATGTAAGCAGACGCCAGACTTCGCCGCTCAGGATAAGATCGGGGCTGAAGCGTATATAGAAGTCAAGTGCGATAACACGGGAGTCCATCCATATCAGTATAAACATCGCTCCCGAGATGAACACTATGTACTTCATCAACCCGGGGATGCCAAACTTGCGATGATTATGGCAGAATTTCTCGATAGCACGGTTTATAGCTTTCAATGCGGTTCCTCCCTCGGGCGAGTTTGGTACATTATACAATGGATAAACCGTAATTTCAATAAATTAATAAATAATAATAAAAATTGCTTGCATTTTGCGCAAGAGTATGGTAACATCGTCAGGTGCGTTTACTCAGACGCTTGTTTTGGTGAGAAAAGATGGTCCGCTGCCGCCGCAGAGCGGCATGAACATCTGTACGGAAGGAGGAAACAGCGATGGATTTAGTCAGAGCGCTCAGCGAGCAGTACATGAAACCGGATTTACCGCAGATGAACGTCGGAGACACCGTAAGGGTGACCGTCCGCGTAAAAGAAGGCAGCCGCGAGAGGAATCAGGCCTTCGAAGGTACGCTCATAGCCAGAAAACACGGAGGGATAAGCGAAACCATCACAGTCAGGCGTATTTCATACAACGTCGGCTGCGAGAAGGTATTCCCTGTACATTCCCCGACTATCGTCTCGGTAGAGACCGTAAGGCGCGGCAAAGTAAGAAGAGCAAAGCTATACTATCTCAGAGGCAGGGTAGGCAAGAGAGCCAAAGTCAAAGAGAGGATAAAATAGCAATACCGCCGCTATTATCAACGACTGTTCGTAAAAAACAATATTATGCAAAAAAAAGGGGTTTACCCCTTTTTTTATTCCAAAATTCGTGTATAATGGCTATGGGTTGCCGATGATTAACCGGCATTCGCTGATATAGGGTAATGGCAGCCCAATGAATAAGGAGTAATATAAGCAATGAACAGGAAATCCAGCAACGAGGATTACAACGGGATTTTTAACGGTAACCACACCGAGGATTACGCTAAAGATTATCTCAAAGACTACGGTGAGGATCATGCCGGGGACTATAACAGGGGTTACAGAGAAGACCATGCGGTGGATTTCGCCGATGACTACGATAAGAGCTACGGCGATGGCTATATCGATGATTACGGCGATGAGTATAGCGATGGCTATAGCGATGATTACGGCAACGGCGATGATGATGATTATGATGATAGGTTTATGAAGCTGGCAGATTTTCTTAATTTGGAAATCGACGGGGATATTGATGTTGAACTGATTAAACCAATAAAAGAAAACGACGGCATGACGGATGGCGAAGCCGGATCGGCAGATGGGGATGCGGAAGCTGACGCGCAGAGCAAAAGTAAGGCGAAAATGGAGCTGTACGACTGGGTACAGTGCATCGTCAGCGCCATCATAGTAGGAATATTCATCTTTGTGTTTGTCGGCAGGACTATAGGCGTAGATGGCATTTCGATGATGGATACGCTCCATAATTATGACAGGGTTATTATGTCCAGTTTTTTCTACACACCAAACAACGGCGATATTATCGTTTTTCAGGCTCCGGCAAATGACTTTCGCGGCACACCGCTGGTCAAACGTGTCATAGCCGTAGAAGGACAGACTCTGGATATCAATTTTGAATGCGGGCATGTGTTTGTAGACGGCATACTGCAATGCGAGCCATATATTAACGAAGCTACATATTTCAGCGCCCAATTCCAAGGCCCTGTCACAGTAAAGGAGGGGCATGTATTTGTTATGGGCGATAACAGGAATCATTCCTCCGACAGCCGCGACTCCCGTATAAGAGAGGTTGATACAAGACGTATACTCGGGAAGGTTCTGTTTATTGCAATACCGGGTGGCGATGAGTATTCCCCGCGTGACTGGTCCCGCTTCGGAATGGTAGGAATCAACCGAAACTGCCCAGCGGATGCGGACTGCGTTTGCTTTACGAAACACAATACGCCTCTGAGCGATTGCAACTGCACGAATGTACCCTCGAGGTTCAGCAACTCAGGACCTTGATAACATCAGAACATTGTTAGCGAGTGAATAAATGAACATACAATGGTATCCCGGGCATATGACCAAGGCTAAGAGGATGATAGCGGAGAATATCAAGCTGGTTGACGCAGTCTGCGAGATTGTGGATGCGCGGATACCGTTATCCAGCAGGAATCCGGATTTTTCCGAGATTACCGGCAGGAAGCCAAGGCTGATTATCCTAAACAGGGCTGATCAAGCAGACCCTGAGGAAACAAAAAAGTGGGCGGCACGCCTCAAAGCGGACGGAGCGGCTGTTTTGGAGACCGACAGCAAAAGCGGTATGGGTGTCGGGGGTTTTCCGTCGGCTGTACGCGGGCTGCTTCGCGAGACTATAGAAAACCGTATATCAAAAGGACAGGCCGGCAGGGGTATTCGCGCAATGGTTGTGGGTATACCGAATGTCGGCAAATCATCGTTTATAAATAGAGTAGCCAAGCGAAAAGCCGCGCCTGCATCGGACAAACCGGGGGTTACCCGGGGCAAGCAATGGATCAGCATAGGCAACGGTCTTGAGCTGTTGGATACGCCCGGGGTGCTATGGCCGAAGTTCGACGACCGTACGGTTGCCGAAAACCTTGCGTTCACAGGCGCGATTCGCGATGATATTATGGATGTAGAGGAACTGGGAGCATGCCTCATGCTGCGGCTCCGGGAGCTATACCCGCAGAGTCTTGCCGAAAGATATAGACTGAACATAGAGGCTGATTTATCTGCGGTAAGAGGTTTGATAGCGCATTCAGCAGATCAGAGAGAAGACGTTGATGCATCGAACATAGAAGCCGGAATAGAACAGGTGTTAGAGGTGTCAGGGTTTGACTTGCTTGCTCAAGCTGCAAAAAAGCGAGGATTCCTCATTTCAGGCGGAGAGTATGACTTAGAACGCATGGCCGCCACCCTCTTAGACGAGTTTCGCGCAGGGAAGCTTGGGAGGATAACGCTTGAGAAACTAGAAACTAGGAATTAGGAATTTGGGGTGCGGGTTTGGTTCTTATTAATGATTTGAGGGTTCCGATGCTTCAGTATATTAATGCTGATAATATCTGCTCATCTGATGTTGCTGCGGTTTTTACAACCCGAAACGGGGGAGTAAGCGGGGCGGCGGCGGGTCAGGAGCATTTTTCGAGCTTGAACCTCCAGTTAAGCGCTGGTGGGGACGATGATGCTAATATTGTTGAGAATTACAGGATAATTACATCATCGCTGGGATTTCGGGCAGAGGATGTCGTATCGCTGGATCAGAAGCATACTGACAGGATTATCGCAGTAGACGGCCCTATAAGCGAGGAGGCAGATGCGCTTGTCACCAACAAGAAAGGCCTGCTGCTTTCGGTGCGGACAGCCGATTGCGTACCGATTTTGCTATATGACAGGGTAAACAGCGCAGTAGCCGCTATCCATTCCGGCTGGCGCGGGTCGTATAAGCAGATCGGCATAAAAACAGTAAATAGAATGACAGAACTGTTCGGTACAGCTCCATCGGACATACAAGCTGCAATCGGTCCTGCTATCGGTGTATGCTGCTATGAGGTAGACACAGATTTCCACGAGCGTTTCATCAATGAACATGGTAAACGGGTCGAGGTTTTCTTCAGGTGTGAACCAACGGGGAAGACATACTGCAATCTAAGCGCAATGAACAAGGCTTTTCTAATGGAAGCCGGGATTCCCGAGATGAATATTGATGTTTCACAGCTATGCACGATGTGCAACCCCAAGCTATTCTACTCCCACAGGCGTAGCGGATTCAAAAGAGGCTCAATGGCAGCATTTATAGGGATGTATATATAGGCGATTGTGAAAATCAACCGAAAACGGAGGAATGCACCCGATGAAAGAAACCTTAAAAAGAGTAATATCCTTATTTGTACTGCGGCGAGAAAAGCGAAGTGGAAAGTGATATCATATGCATAGAGAAAGGAGATATCACATGGCCAGTAACAACAGAAAATACTCAGAAGAAATGCGCGAGCAAACCGCAAGGTTAAT
>Ga0099364_10000097_pt1 | contig 141254 bp, 150 predicted proteins | sample TergutTh196P3_FD_73070 | JGI IMG/M metagenome (GOLD analysis project Ga0099364, IMG submission 73070) | Microcerotermes parvus P3 segment gut microbial communities from Pointe-Noire, Republic of the Congo - Th196 P3 | ecosystem: Host-associated > Arthropoda: Insects > Digestive system > Gut ... | reverse complement strand
CGCCATTTACACCTACAACCCCGATAACATGCGTCAAAGTAAAACCGTAAACGGCGATACCGTACAGCATATTTGGCTCGGCTCTGAAATCGCGCTTGACATTTCTGCGTATGATGTGGTAAGCTATGTAGGGGGAATAAAATCAAGTTACGGCTGGCATTTGTTTAACGCTCATGGTGACGTGGTTCAGCTCGCCGACGACTACGGAGATGTTATCCGAATCTACGACTACGACCCGTTTGGGAATCAGCTCCAAGACGAGGATTTGACGGATTTTAACCCGTATAGATACAATCGTCAATACTATGATTTTGAGAGCGGGTATATCTATCTTAGGGCAAGATATTACAGCCCCGAAATCGGGCGTTTCATCAGCGAAGACCCCGCTTTCGACGGGCATAACTGGTACATCTATGCCGCCAATAATCCGGTGATGTTTGTTGACCCGGGTGGCATGTTCATTCAAGCTACGGCAAATTGGGTTAACAGGCAGGTCAAAAACTGGCAACAAGGCGTAGAGATTTTAAAAGATTCAGATAACGCTTTTGTTCGAGGTGTAGGATATTATAGCGGTTGTGTTGGCGCGGGTATAGGCGCGACTGCGAATTTTTCTCATGGCGTAATAGACGGGGTATCGGAGAGCGTTACTTTTGGTGTTTCAAATAATATCGCTATAAGGAATAATAATGCTGCTCATTCGGTGGGTAGGGTTGTCGGGAACGCAAGTTCATTGCTTGCGGGTTTGTTAGGTACTGTTTCTTTCGGTGGAACAACAGTGGGTTTAACGGCATCGGGCGTAGGAGCTATAGCCGCCCCTGCTACTGCCGCCGCGACAGCCGGAAGTGCCGCAGTCGCCGTGTCGTCGGGTAAGCATCTTGTTGATAATATTTCGATGATGTTTAAAAGAAATAGCGGAAGTTCAGATTATAATTGGAATAAAATTGATAAGAATCAACTGAAAAAAGAATTATCTGAAAGATACGGCACAGACCCCCATACTGTCAAAAAAGAATTCCTTGGCAATAAAGCAAACGTTGACCGTTATGACTTAAAAGTTGATAAAAACTCAGGCAGACTTGGGGTTTTTGAAAAGTCAACGAGTAGATTAGTTGATATTACAGATTATTTTGTAAAGTGAGGTTTTAATGATTAAAACAACAGTGAGAGCCTATATTGTCTTAGTTGGTGATGATTATGATGTTAATCATGTAACACAAGAGCTAAATATTATGCCAACTTGGACTAACGACAAAGATGAAATATTACGTCATGGAAGAAAGAGGGGCTATATGGAATGGGCTATAGATACCGGCGATGAGCCCTCTCTTGATAATGAAATTCAACTCAATAAAATCTTATTACCTATCAGAAATAAAGCAGACATAATGTGTAATTTAAGTGAACTTTATAATGCGAATTGGTATATAATATTTGTCGTTAGAATTGAAAACGGAGATACACCATCAATGTACCTTTCAAAAGAAAACATTAAATTTATTTCCTCAATTAATGCTTCAATTGATTTTGATGTTTACGTCTTGTCGGCAAGGGAAGAATAGAACATGATTTTCCGATAAGGAGGGGATACGATTGGGTAGGATAATAGGAACACTAACAAAATAATTAATAAGGGGGCTTACTATGAACTCATGTACTGTTTCTTTTAGAATTCTTGGTGTAGGTTTACAACCTGAAAATATTAGTAACCAATTATTATTTTTGATAAAAATAAAAACTGGAGCAGGAAAGCACGATGAGAAAAATCGGAATTTCCGATTTTTCTACCAAACCCACAAACTTCTATAGTTTGGAAATGTTCATTGCTGTTAGAGTATGACAAATATAAATCTAAACTGCCCGATGAACTCACCGATGTTGAAAGGGATTATTTAGAGGCATTGAAAGATATGCAAAAGCGATTGAAAGAAAGCAAAAATATATTAGCATAAAACCATTGACGGGTCAATATTTTTATGGTATAATCTTGGTAAGTGCTTAAAAATAATAAAAAATTATTAATTCGATAAGGAGCTAAACATGAAAAAAAAGGAAAACAATACCCGCATAAAGACTATATGCGAGCCGACACTGCGCGAATCTGTAAGGTCAGGCGGTTGCGGAAACTGCCGTGCTTCCTGCCAATCTGCCTGTAAAACCTCCTGCACAGTGGCAAACCAAAGCTGTGAAAGGCTCTCAAAGACGTCATAATGTGCGAAATTAAAACCCGGCAGGGTGCGGAGCTTCATAGGTTCAAACAGGGTGACCATTGTATATTACTCGATGTTTGCGGCGGCGGCGTTTATGTCGTGGATGAGCAGATTTATAACGCTTTGGGCGACTGCGATTATTCTAAAACGCCCGAATATGCCGAGCTATGCGAAGCAGGGCTGTTTAAAGACAAGGACGACTACGCCCAATATGCCGATATGAACGTAAAAGCACCGTTAAAAGCTATCTGCTTACAGGTGTCACACGAATGTAACCTGCGTTGCGGCTACTGTTTCGCCGAAGATGTTGTTTCGGGAGAGACTTCGTACCGAAAAGGCATCATGTCCCCCGAAACCGCAAAAAAAGCCGTTGATTTTCTGATTCGCGGTTCAAGAGAGCGTAAACATTTAGAAATCGACTTTTTCGGCGGTGAGCCGCTTCTTGCGTGGGACGCAATAACTCAAGCCGTTGAGTATGCCAAGAAGCAGGGCGAAAAGCATGAAAAACAGTTTAAATTTACGATTACGACTAACGGGATTTTACTCGATGACGAAAAATCCGATTTTATTAACCGTGAAATGAACAATATCGTGATGTCGCTCGACGGACGCAGAGAAACAAATGACAGATTCCGCAAATGCGTAAACGGTAAAGGCAGTTATGACTTAGTTCTGCCGAAATTTAAAAAGTTAGTGGATTCTCGTATCGGTAATAAAAAAGACTTCACGGATTATTTTATCCGAGGAACCTACACAAGCTTTAACCTTGATTTTGCGAACGATGTGTTAAAAATAGCCGAAGAGGGCTTCAAGCACATCTCAATTGAACCCGTGACAGCAGAGCCGCATCTGTCTTTCGCACTTAAAACTGAACACCTACCCCGAATAAAAGACGAATACGACAAGCTTTTTGAAATTATGCTCGTACAAAAGCCCGACTGGTCATTCTTTCATTTTTGTATCGACTTGACTGACGCGCCTTGTATTTTAAAGCGTCTTCGCGGTTGCGGCGCGGGTAACGAGTACATAGCCATCACGCCTGACGGAAGTATTTTCCCCTGTCATCGTTATGTCGGTATTGAAACCCTGAAAATGGGAAATATTAACGATGAGCGGTTTTTTGAGGAACACGGCGAGCGAATAAAAGCATATTTCGCTAAAACGCATATATACGCGAAAAGCAAGTGTAAGACTTGTTGGGCACGGTTTTATTGCGGCGGCGGCTGTAACGCCGAGTTTTACATTTTTGAAGGTGATGCAAACGTCCCGTCCGACATATTTTGCGAGTTGATGAAAAAGCGGATTGAATGTGCACTCGCGCTGACTGTCGCCGAGAAAATAACAGAAAACCTATAACAAACCAAATGGAGAAGGATATGGATAATTTCTTAAAAGACAACCGCGATTATTATTATCGCACAGCAAACTACGAAAACACGCCTGACACCAAGAACGTCACACAAAAATCGAACCCGAAAAAGAAAAAGGCTCGCTTTGCGGTGGCGGTAGCGGCGTGTTTAACAGTCATGGCGCTCGGCATAAGCGGCGGCGCGTTTGGCGTTTACCTCTTGTCAATCCCTGTGCCGGAACAAATAGCAGGGGAAGAAAACGTCATAGCCACCCGCCCTCAGCTTACCGCTAACCCCACGGCAGAACCTAAGGAGCAGGTTAAACCCACCGAGAACATGTACTTAATCACGAGCGATACGTTAGTGGAGAATAATAATACCACGGCTTTCTCCCCTGCTGAGCTTTTTGAGGTGGTACGCGATGGAGTTGTGGGGATTGAGATTTCTTTCACGACAGGCGGAAGGTTCTCGCCCGTAGAGGAGAATGTTATGCTCGTGGGCGGCGGTTTTATCTTCACTACTGACGGGTACGTCCTGACAAACGACCACGTTATTGAGGGGGCGGACAGCGTATATGTTATAGTTGACGATTACAACGACCGAGACATAACCCACAGATATGAGGCGGAGGTTATCGGTTCTGACCAAGGTACGGACATTGCGGTTTTAAAAATAACTCGTGACGAGGCATTTAAAGCCCTCCCGATTGGCGACAGTTCAACCTTGCGCGTGGGAACCTTTGTTTCGCCGGTCGGTTATCCCCTCGGATTAGAAAAATCCATGACCTACGGTATAATATCCGGGCTGAACCGCGAATTTGTAGGCGGCGGATATGAGCTTAATTCTATACAGTTTGACGCGGCGGTCAACTCGGGAAATTCAGGCGGACCTCTGTTCGATATGTACGGCAGTGTCGTCGGCATCGTTAATAAAAAGTTAGTATTTGAAAATAAAGTGGATAATATAGGGCTTGCTATAACCATAAACGATGCAAAACCGATAATCAACGACCTGCTTTTATACGGTATGGTGATGTCGCGTCCCATGCTCGGTATTACGCCGCAGGTGCTTAACGAGTATACAGCCGCAATGTTCGGCGTAGACGTGACTTCGGGTATTTTCGTAAGAGGAATAAATCCGATGGCTCCCGCCTTTAAAAGCGACCTTCTCGTAGGCGATATAATAACTGAAATAAACGGGAATGTAGTTTCAGACGTAACAGATGTTCAATCCGCCATAAAAAATAATAAGCCCGGCGACATAGTAGAACTCACCGTCGTTAGGTACGATGAAGCGGGAAATCGCCGAACGGCGACCGTTGAGATTGAACTGGCGAACGGAGCGGAGCTTGTGTGGGATTAAAAATAAGGGAGCAGACGGTATAATCTGCCGTTTGCTCCCCTTTTTTGCATTATTGACTGTATTTGCTTCTGACTTGGTTTATTTGCTGTTGTTCCGCCATTTGTTGCGGATACCAGCCGTTTTGCTGCATGGACGCAAAAACCTTGTGCTGCATGGCGATAGAGTCGTTCAAGTTGCACTTAAATTGATTATGCAGACCTTCAGTTGACGATTCTTGCGTAGCGTAATGATACATACTCGTCAGGGTTTTCGCCGTGAGCAGTACATCCTCGATATACTCCTTATCGCTCATGGCTTTCGGCGTAGGTGTAGGCATAGAGTTTTTCCTTTCTTATTTGAGTTGACAGATTAAACTGTTAAAATGCGTTTGATGCTCCTGCGCCAAACCCGACAGCATATTTTTAAGCTGCGGGTTTTGCACTTTGTTGGAATAATCGGTGCATTTCGTTTGAAGCTGACGTTCCATTCCGAGTGAATCTTCAAGATAAAGCAGTTCTTTAGGCGTCATTGTATCAGTCCTTTCTTGTTTTGATAAAAATATTATTAGCGAATTTTGGAGATTTATGCAACATGCAAAATTCGATTGATTTTCCGGCTCTTTCATGGTATACTTAATAAAAAATTCAAGGAATATAAAAAAATGAGTGATAACATAAAAAATATAAAAAAAATCGCCGATAACCGTTCGGCGCGTCATGAGTATTTCATATTAGAAAGCCTTGAAGCGGGGATTGAGTTATACGGTACTGAGGTTAAATCAATCCGCTCAGGTAACGTAAATCTGAAAGAATCATGGGTTGAAATCAAAGACGGAGAGGCTTTTGCCGTTTCCATGCACATATCGCCCTATGAAAAAGGGAATATTTTTAACCGCGACCCACTGCGCCGCCGTCGGCTCCTCATGCACAAGAGAGAAATTAATAAGCTCTTTGCAGAAGTCAAGCAGGGCGGCTTAACATTGATTCCGCTGTCACTTTACTTTAAAGGGAGCAGGGTAAAGGTTCAAGTCGGACTGTGTAAAGGTAAAAAACTTTATGACAAACGCGACAGCATAGCTAAGAGAGACGCAGAAAGGCGGACAAAACGGGAAACCGGGCGGAATTTAAGGTGAGAATCGAGCGGAACAGTCGGCAGGTCGTTCAGAAACGCTTCCCCATCCGGGTAGGGTTTTAAAGGTGTCGACTATGGAAAACAAATTGTATCACAGCTCGCTACGCAATTGTGCAATAAATACGGGCGAACATTTGAAATACGAAATATATGGCGTATGATGCAATTTGCAGAACAATTTTCTGATTTTGAAATTGTGTCGGCAGTAACTACACAATTGAGTTGGACGCATTTCGTTGAGATTTTGCCGCTTAAAAACACAAAAAACGTCACGGACTTCAAAATCCATGACGTTTTTATTATAGATATTTTATCATTTGAAGATATTCTCCGCATTTTTGCAACGGCTCGAAGCCATTGCGTTGGTAAAAATCTACCAATTTAGGGTTCTCGTCACATTCGAGGAAGACTATGCGACCGCCAACGAGTTTATGTACCTTGCCGACAATGCCGAGTGCATAATGCAAGATAATCTGTCCGTCTATGTTGTTTTGATATTTTCTATTCTTCCCTAATTGACCGAGCAGGACAGCTTCAGTTGATTGTACATCTTTTGAAAACCCGTCTATGCGTTTAATGACAGACTTCGACAGGTTTTCGCCCAATTCGAGCGACTTGAACGTAAGTGTGAAAAACCCGTAAATTATCGGCTCGTCTTCGTTAAACTGCTCCTCGTCAACAACAAGATAAGTACGGCTTTTGTTCCGCTTATCAAACTCAAAAGCCTTGTTTTTGAGAAAATCTTCAACGTCCTTATCCCTGCACGAAAAACTATCGACAGCCGCTTTTAGATTAGACTCACGGCTCGTGCCTATGATTTTTTCGATGGGGATATATAACGGTCTAACCATTTTTCACTCCTCTTCATTTCGTCGTCCATGTTAAAATAAGGAACAAAAGGTGCTTGCTGTCTATCAAGCCCATCGGCTAATCGCTCGGCGGCTTCATCGGATAGTACTATTCTTTTATAAAATGTTTCGGTTGCCATTTGCCCACCCCTTCCTGTGTGACTGTAATCTTATTTTATCATAGTTTTTCCGAAATGTCAAACAGAAAATTTCGCTCGTCCCATGAAATCTGTGCTATAATCGAAATTAAAAGCAAAAGAAGCCTATCAAAGGGCTTCTTTTTTTACAAAATCCTTACACCTGTCTGTTTATTGTGCATTTTATTGTTTCAAGCTCAACGGCTTTTAAAATCTCACTTGCATTTACACCTAAAGCATTGGCGATTTTATATAGAACATGTATAGTAGGACTTCGTAATCCTAACTCAATTTTGCTCAAATGGCTTCTATCCACATCGGCAAGCCCGCTCAATACCTCTTGTGAAAATTGTCTTTCTTCTCTAAACCGTTTTATTATCTTACCTATAATAGCCGCTTCCATTATAATTATAATCCCCATCCTTATATTTTTAAAATTTCTCTTGACTTTTATTATAAAGGATGTTACAATAAATTATGAGGTGTATTCACCTCAATAGCTGTCAAAAAGCAGTATTTGATAGTTGACTAAATCGCATCCCGAAAAAATAAACACCTTCAGAGGTAAAACAAAATTTATAGGAGGCTCTTTACAATCATGAAAAAACGTATTTTATCAGTCTTTATCGCGGCGGCGGTAATTTTCTCATTGTCGGCGGGGTTGCCGTTTACAACAAGCGCGAGCGATACTTACCCCACCCCCGCAGGATATAATGATAACGACTATCAAAAGTTGGTATCATTCGCATTACAGGACGATAATTTGACTAAGTTAGGGTGGACTTTAGACGACCTCGCCACATGGACGGGGATTCGTTGGAATTTCGAAGCTGATAAGAGGGTAACAGAAATATACTTAAACAGAGCAAATCCGGAATATCCATTCGATCCCGTTCCGGTTCCGGACAACATAAGGTTGTCCGGGAAACTTGATGTGTCTGATTTTACCGCACTTGAGTCTTTGATTGTATCTTTTAACAAACTCACCGAGATTGATGTGTCAAATAACACAAAGCTTACACGGCTTTTTGTAGAGGGTAATCACCTCACCGAGCTTGATATAACAAATAACGCAGAACTTACAAGTTTATCTGTAAGGGAAAACCAACTCACTGAGCTTGATGTGTCAAATAATATAGAACTTGGGACTTTGGATGTAGGTAGTAACCAACTCGCCGAGCTTGATATATCAAATAACACAAAGCTTACAATTTTATATGTAGGGGGGAACCAACTCACCGAGTTTGACGTGTCAAATTACACAGAGCTTACAATTTTAAATGTAGGGGGTAATCTATTCACAGAGATTGATGTGTCAAATAATACCGCACTTGTGTGGTTGATTGTAATGGATAGTCAACTCACAGAGATTGATGTGTCAAATAATACCGCGCTTGAGTGGTTATATATAGGGGAAAACCAACTCACCGAGCTTGATGTATCAAAAAACACAGAGCTTACAGTTTTAAATGTAGGGGGTAATCAATTCACAGAGATTGATATAACAAATAACACAAAGCTTAGATTGTTGAATTGTGTTGGTAACCAACTTACCGAGCTTGATGTGTCAAATAATACTGAGCTTAGAAGTTTGGTATGTTCTGATAACAAACTTACCGACATATCTTCACTTGAAAATTTAGTAAATCTTAATTCTGTTGATGTGAGAAATAATTTTTTAGACTTAAACAGCGAACCGGTAAAAGTTTCAATAACTAAAATTCAAGCAACAGTTGACAAGAACGGTGGGACATTTGAATACTCTCCCCAAAACACCCCCAACACCCCCAACGAGCCCGACGGACCTAACGGACCCGGTGGTTCTGATGAACCCAACGGACCCGGCGGACCTGAAGGACCCGGCGGCAGCGATGACCCCGGTAACGGCGGCAGCGATGACCCCGGTAACGGCGGCGGTTCCAACAACCCGACAAACAGCGGAAGAAGACCCTCATCTACGGCAACCACCCCGACAACAAATGATTCAGGTACACCCACAACTACCGAAACCCAAACAGGCACAGCGGAAATTATAATTGACGTACCGAAAGCCGTGTTTGAAGAAATCGCCGGAAATCTGCCCGTGACCCAAATCGCGGCGACAGCCGCAGGTTCGCAATTAATCACGACTTCTGCGGCGAACGCAGGGCAAAATGCAGTTCTACTCGTTTTCAATGAAGAAACAGGTGAGTTTGAAGTCGTTTCGGCGGCTACAGTAAATGCAGACGGCTCTGCAACAGTAAATGTACCCGGTACAGGCGATTATATCGTAGTCGTAGCCCAAACAGGCGACCTCACAGGCACGGGAAATGTTACAGCGGCAGACGCGCTTCTACTGCTTCAAGCCCTCACAGGAAACGCCGAACTCAACCCGCTTCAAGCCTTCTTGACAAGCTCAAGAGGCGACAGCAAATTTACGGCAACCGACGCACTGAATATTCTGAAACTTGTCGCAGGCGCGTAATTAGAGATAATAGGATTATAAAACCCTTTAGGGTAAACAAAAAAGTCAATCGTACAAATACCGCCCGTAATTTTTAACGGGCGGTTGGCTTTTTTCTTTATTTTCGTATAAATTAATGCAGGGATATGACAAAATGCACTTGACAATATAACGCATATCCGATATAATAATATCAGGAGGCGTTGAAGATGAGTATTAATGAGCTTTTAAAAGAAAAAAACATGACTAAATATCGGCTCTCGAAAATCAGCGGAGTGCCTTTCACGAATATCAGCGAAATCAGCACAGGCAAGTCTAACATAAAGAACTGCACAGGCGAAACGCTGTATAAATTAGCGAAAGCGTTAGGTGTGACAATGGAAGAATTGCTGTCGGGTAGTATGGAAAAACGCCCCGACTTCGAGTGGTTTAAGAGCGAGGTCTGCCACAAGCTAAAGCGTGAAGGCGATTTAGACTTTATAATTAATACGTTGCAATCCGATGAAATCCGAAAACTTTACGAGAAAAAGTGGCTTCTCGAAAGCCTGTATCTGCTTGCAATGGTGGATTATTTGAGCCGGGAGAATGATTTACCGCCTTGCTCGGAATATGACGATATTCGAGCTTTGAGAATGGAAAAGATTATATATCCGGCGGGTGTGATTATCAGATGTGCGGCAAGCGGCAGTGAACGCTATAAGAAGCAGAGCATAAAAGCGGCGATTCCTGAGTTCATGCGGCATAATATAATGGAAGCAGAGGTGCGAAATGTCGTTTGAGGTTGAATTTACAAAGGAAACTATTGACAATTACTTGAAGGAGTTCGGCAAGGAATTTCGCAGGCGCAACGGGACAAAAACCCACGCAGATATAATATTAATCGGCGGTGCGTCGATTTTGATTAATTATGATTTTCGTAACATGACCACTGATGCAGATGCTGTGATTAAAGCTTCGTCGGTAATGAAGGAAGCGATTCATTGTGTCGCCGACAAGTTTAATTTACCGCGAGACTGGCTCAACGACGATTTCAAAAGAACCTCTTCCTTTTCCGAGAAGCTGTTTAAGGTTGCGAAGCGGTATCGGACGTTTTCCAACATTCTGCACGTTTGGACGGTTGCCGCCGAATACCTAATCGCAATGAAGCTGATGTCCGGCAGGCAGTACAAATATGATTTATCTGATGTCGTCGGAATTTTGTGGGAGCATGAAAAGAAAAGTCTGCCTATTGAAAAAGAGACAATTATGAAAGCTGTTAAAACGCTTTACAATAAGCCCTTGCCTGCAAATTCTCTTGAATTTATAAACGATGTTTTTGCTTCGGGTAATTACGAGAAACTTTATCAAGATTCACGCGAAATTGAACGCGAGGGCAGAAATATAGTAGACACATTTACAGCAGAAAATCCCACTGTTAAGGGCGTTTCGGTTGATGAAATTATTGAGCAGGCGCGGAGGAAGAAGCCGCTGATGTAAATACCGCCCGTAATTTAAAACGGGCGGTTGGCTTTATTATATATATATTTATATTAATGTAAAATATAATTTAAAACTCTTAAATATTTGTTTTTGCCTTGACATTTTAAAAAGACTGTGTTATACTGTATTTTGTAGTGAAAATGAATATTTGCACCATAAATTGAAAAAAGAGGGAAGATGATGTTAGTTTTAGCGAGTGCATCGCCGCGCAGACAGTCTATATTAAAAAACGCGGGTTATGTTTTTGATGTGTTCGCGGCTAAGGGCGAGGAGCTTTTAATTTCGGGAAAACCCGAAAAGGCGGCGTTAGAATTAGCTAAAGCGAAGGCTTTTGAGGTCAGTGCAGAATTAAAAAGGCTGAAAGGCTCCGAAGCAGTTAGCGGCATGGTGTTTCTGTCAGCCGATACAATAGTTGTTTTAAACAACGAGATAATGGGTAAGCCTGTCGATGAAGCAGAAGCTGTAGGTATGCTAAAGGCGTTGTCGGGGAAGCGGCACACGGTCATAACGGCGGTCTGCATACTGAGAGAAGATACAGTACGTTTGTTTTTCGGAAAAACCTCGGTAGAATTTTTCGAGCTGTCCGATAATGATATAAGTATGTATGTTAAAAGCGGCGATTGTTACGATAAGGCGGGTGCTTACGGTATACAGGAAAAAGGTGCGTTTCTCGTAAAAGGTATAAGAGGCGATTTTTATAACGTCATGGGGCTTCCGCTCGCCAAAACCGCACGCGAGCTTAAAAATTTCGGCATTAAGCCGCAGTGGCAGTAATAAATCTTTAAAAAAGGGAAAAACATATGTTCGGATTTTTAAAAAGAAAAAAGAAAGTGAGCGAAGAGTTTACAATGCCGCTCGCATCGTCGGATGTCGAACCGCTCGAGGTTGAAGATAACGGATATTTTCTTTCTGACAGGGACATAAAGATTATCGTCAGTTCTTGTGTTTTTTTAGCGAAAAGCAATCAGTATGTGGAAAAAGAGGAGATAATAGCTCAGATTCCCGAAATCGGCGGTAAGCTTCGCGATAAAACCGACCTGTCTCCTGACGACATAACTGTTATTTCGATTTGTCTGCAAGCATACCATGCCGAGGTGACGCGGCTTATCGCTGAAAATTCACAGTCGCCTTTAGCGGACAGGCTTCGTGACGAAAAGGTGTATTTTTTGGTCATTATTGAGAAACTGACAAAATACTTGACCTGTCCTTTATAGCAATGATTGACAGGCTATAAAATAATAAAATTCTTGGAGGTATCCTCAATAATTTACGCTTCTTTTAACGGCACGACCGCAAGGGTTTTGCCTAAAGGAGCCAAAAGTTTGAGAATAGTACTAAGCTGTGGGTTTGTTTCTCCCGCCTCAAGCCGGGAAATCACAGGTTGTTTAACGCCGCTAAGCTCCTCAAGCTCTTTTTGGGATATTTTCCCCTCGTTTCGTGCTTTGATAAGCTCACCGATTATGGCGACTCTCAAATCGCTCTCTCGGATTTCATCTTCGGTGAATAATTGCCTCTCAACATCACTCCATTTTCTCATTGTTCTCACCTCCCTTTAATATCATTAAGATATATTATTCCCCCTTACCTGTATTATACCAAAAAGTTATAACTCTGTCAATGCCTAAAAGTTATATTTTATTGAAATTATATATAATCTCTAAAGACGGTGCAAAACCGTCTTTGCTTGCATTTTAGCCGACCGTTTAACCGAAATACATTCAAAAAAACCCTAAATATTTTTTTAAATATGACACACTGCTGTCGAGTTTAATTTTGTATAATACTATAATAATATAATATGGATTAAAAATAAAATGACGGAGATAAGATAAAATATGCCTGTTTCAAAAATAAAAATTCGCGGTGCTCGTGAGCATAATCTAAAGAATATCGACCTTGAACTTCCGAGAGATAAGCTGATAGTCATGACAGGACTATCAGGTTCGGGAAAATCGTCTCTTGCGTTTGATACCATATATGCGGACGGACAAAGAAGGTATATCGAAAGCCTTTCATCATATGCGCGGCAATTCTTAGGACAGATGGAAAAGCCCAATGTAGACAGCATCGAGGGGCTATCTCCCGCAATTTCCATAGACCAAAAAACTACCTCAAGAAATCCGCGTTCCACGGTCGGGACAGTCACAGAGATTTATGACTATCTGCGCCTGTTATACGCCAGAATAGGAATCCCTCATTGTCCCGTCTGCAACAGGGAGATTAAACAACAAACAGTTGACCAAATCGTTGACCAAATTCTCGCTCTTCCTAAAGGAACAAAAATTCAAATTCTCGCGCCTATTGTACGTGGACGAAAGGGAGAATACCAAAAGGAACTCGACCAAATACGCAAACAAGGGTATGTCAGGGTCAGAATAGACGGCAGTATTTATGACTTGTCTGAGAAAATAAAGTTAGATAAGAATATAAAACATGATATAGAGGTCGTGGTAGACAGACTTGTTATTAAACCGGAAATAAAATCGCGCTTGTCTGAGAGCATCGAAACAGCAGGAAGCCTGACCGAAGGTTTAATTTTTGTAGATATAGGCGAAGAGGAAGAACTGCACTTCTCTCAAAATTATGCCTGCCCCGAACATGGGGTGAGTATTGAAGAGCTTGAGCCGCGTATGTTCTCGTTTAATAACCCTTTCGGCGCATGTCAGAAATGCACGGGACTGGGTACTTTTATGAGGGTAGACCCTGACTTGATTATGCCCGATAAAGAACTTTCAATTAAAGAAGGGGGGATAAAGGCGTCCGGTTGGACATATACAGAGGGTTCTATCGCTCAGATGTATTATGACGCACTCGCGAAGCGATATAAGTTTTCTCTGAGCGTACCGATTTCAAAACTTTCTCAAAACGCGCTTAATATACTGCTCTATGGCACAAACGGCGAGAAAATAGAGGTTGAGCGTTCATATGAAAGCGGATACGGAAAATATTCCACGGACTTTGAGGGTCTTGTCAACAATCTTGAACGGCGTTTCCGCGAGACGGGCAGTAATTATTCAAGGGACGAAATACAAACAATGATGAGCGATGTGCTGTGTCCGTCATGTAAAGGGGAAAGGCTGAATAAAGCGGCTCTTTCCGTAACTGTCGCGGGGATAAATATTAGCGATTATTGTAAAATGAGCATAGACGAAGCGTTAAATTTCAGCCGAAACTCCGTACTGTCTCCGCGAGAAATGCTTATAGCGGGACAGATAATAAAAGAGATTAAAGAGCGGCTCGGTTTTCTTAAAAGCGTAGGTCTCGGCTATTTGAATCTTTCGAGGGCGGCGGGAACGCTGTCGGGAGGTGAAAGCCAGAGAATCCGTCTCGCCACTCAAATAGGCAGTTCGCTTACGGGGGTTTTGTACATTCTTGATGAGCCGAGTATCGGATTGCACCAACGCGACAACAGTAAGCTGATAACGACATTGAAACGTCTGCGCGACCTCGGTAATACGCTGATAGTCGTAGAACACGATGAAGAGACCATGCACGCCGCCGATTATATAGTAGATATAGGACCGGGTGCGGGGATACACGGCGGCGAAATCGTTTGTACGGGCAGTATGGAGGAAATACTCGCCTGCGAGACATCCATTACCGGGCGTTACCTTTCGGGTAAGGAAAAAATTCCCGTCCCGAAAAACCGCAGAAAATCCGACGGTCGTGAACTCTCGGTTTTTGGTGCGACTGAAAATAACCTCAAGAACATAAACGTGAAAATCCCGCTCGGGCTCTTGAGCTGTATTACGGGAGTTTCCGGGAGCGGTAAGAGCTCTTTAGTTAACGAAATACTCTATAAATATCTCGCAGGTAAGCTTAATCGTGCGAGGACAAGACCGGGGAAGTTTAAAAAAATAACAGGTTCCGAGCATTTAGATAAGGTTATAGATATAGACCAATCCCCCATAGGCAGAACACCGCGTTCAAATCCTGCGACTTATACAGGGGTTTTCACAGATATCCGAGACCTTTTCGCTTCTACAAATACCGCTAAGATGAAAGGATTCGCGACGGGACGGTTTTCGTTTAACGTAAGGGGCGGACGTTGTGAAGCCTGTGAGGGAGACGGTATAATTAAAATCGAAATGCACTTTTTACCGGATATTTACGTACCCTGCGATGTTTGTAAAGGACAAAGGTATAACCGCGAGACCCTTGAAGTATGTTATAAGGGAAAAAATATTTATGATGTGCTTGAAATGACTGTCGAGGAGGGAATAGGCTTTTTCGAGAATATTCCGCGTATTGCCCGAAAGCTTCAGACCCTGTATGACGTAGGACTCGGATATATAAAAGTAGGGCAATCGGCGACCACGCTCTCAGGGGGGGAAGCCCAGAGAGTAAAGCTTGCCGCTGAACTTGCCAAGAGGGCGACGGGGCGTACTATTTATATTTTAGATGAGCCGACCACGGGACTACACACTGCGGACGTGCATAAGCTGATAGATGTGCTTCAAAAGCTTGTCGAGGGCGGAAACACAGTCGTTGTAATCGAGCATAACTTAGATGTTATAAAAACTGCCGATTATGTTATAGATCTCGGTCCCGAAGGAGGAGACGGCGGCGGCTACATTATAGCGGAAGGTACGCCCGAAGAACTCGCAAAGCGCAAAGAATCCTTTACGGGGCAGTATTTGAAAAAGGTTTTGACACAGAGGAAGAAGCAGAAATTACTTTAAAAATGTTAATTTTATTTTAAAGTACTTGTAAAAAACAGGTAAATGTGTTATACTTAGCTATAACGCATTTTTCTTTTTGCCGAAGGGAGGCGGAGATATGAAAAAACAGGGCGTTTGTGTAGCCTTGTGCCTATGTTTGTTGTTCGCTTCTTCTTGTGAGAAAGAGGCGGAAACGGCGGTGTTCTCCGAAATAATATCAGGGACATCCCCTGCGACCACTACGACCGCCGTAACTACTACGCCCCCGGAGGTTACTGTAACCGTTACAATCACCACAGCCGCCGTAACTACTACGACTCCGGCTGTTACTACGACCGCCGAAACAACCACTACGACCCCGGCTGTTACTACGACCGCCGAAACAACCACTACGACCCCAGCTGTTACTACGACTGCCGAAACAACCACTACGACCCCGGCTGTTACTACGACCGCCGAAACAACTACTACGCCCCCGGCTGTTACTACGACTACCGAAACAACCACTACGCCCCCGGCTGTTACTACGACTGCCGAAACGACTACTGCGACCCCGGCTGTTACTACGACTGCCGCAACAACTACAGCCCCTGCGGTTGTCATGGAGGTCACTCACGCAGAAAACGGTGTTTTTCAAGACGCTTTAGCTTATGAGGTGCTTTCGTTAATTAATGCGGAAAGAGCCAAGGAGGGCTTGGCGGCACTCAGTTGGGATAATGAATACACCGTTTCCGCAAAAATAAGGGTGGCTGAGTTACCGCACCTTTGGAGTCATACGAGACCCGATGGACGCGAGTGGATGACCGTGATTGAAGAAATGGGGATAGATTATAACCATATTGCCGAAAACTGCGCTTTCGGCGGAAGCTCGCAAAACAGCGTGTCATGGTTTACGCCGCAAGAAGCGGTGGAAATGTGGATGAATTCGGAAGGTCACAGAGTAAATATATTATCCGATAAGTATGAGCTGTTAGGTGTAGCGTGTTACGATGAAAACGGTTTCAGGTATTATGTTAAACACTTTGGAAAGAATTTCTGACAGATAAAATGAAAGGGAGAGAAAAATGTCGAAAATAGCTATACTCGGTTTCGGGACAGTCGGTTCGGGAACTGTTGAAGTTTTTTTAAAAAACAAGAGTAATTATCAAAAAAATATGGGGCAGGACGTTGATATAAAATACATTCTTGATATTCGGGACTTTCCCGACAGCCCGTATGCGGACAAGCTTGTTAAGGATTTTAATATTATCGTGAATGACCCTGAGGTAACAGTCGTCGCTGAACTAATCGGCGGAAATACTTTTGCCTACGATGCTGTGAAACAGGCGTTAGAAGCGGGGAAGAGCGTGGTAACGTCTAACAAGGAGCTTGTCGCGACTAAGGGTGCCGAGCTTCTTAAAATCGCGAATGAAAAAAATGTAAGCTTTTTCTTCGAGGCGAGTGTAGGAGGCGGAATCCCTATCATAAGACCGCTTCAACAATGTCTAATGTCCGACGTCATTACTTCCATTACGGGAATACTTAACGGTACGACTAATTATATTTTGACGAAGATGATTAAAGAGGGTGCGGAATTTTCGGATGTTTTAGCCGAAGCGCAAAAACTCGGTTATGCCGAAAGTAACCCCGAAGCAGATGTAAGCGGGGGAGACGCCTGCCGTAAGATTTGTATCCTTGCATCGCTCATATTCGGCAGACATATCGACCCTGAGGACGTATATACACGCGGTATTACGTCAATAACGAAAGAAGATGCGGAATACGCCGCAAACTGGGGCGGTGTAATAAAGCTTATAGCCTTCGCCGGAAAATGCGGAGAGAGCCTTGAAATAACGGTTTGCCCGTCTTTTGTACCGCTTGAAAGTCAACTTTCGGGCGTAAACGATGTCTTTAACGCTATCTTAGTTAAGGGCGAGGCGACGGGTGAGGTTGTTTTTTACGGAAAGGGGGCGGGCAAATATCCCACGGCGAGTGCGGTTGTTTCAGATATTCTTAACGCTTTAAAACACGGAAACAAGAATTTGAGTTGGGAAGAAAGAAGTGACGAGAACCATGTGGTAGATTATAATAAACAAAAGCATAGATTCTATCTGCGCTTAGAGGGTGTGAGCAAGTCGAAAATAAAAGAACTTTTCGGAGAAGTCGTTTTTTTGAGCCGCAAAAACGCGCTTGAGGATGAAGTCGCTTTTGTAACTCCCGTAATATGCGTTGAAGAATTTGAAAAAAAGTGTTCGGACTTATATCCGCTCGGTAAAATACAAATCATGGATTAAATTAAGGAGGCAAATAAGTGAAAGCAAAACCCAAATACAAACGAGTCATATTAAAACTGTCAGGTGAGGCTCTCGGAGGCAAAAAAAAGACAGGACTCGACGTAAAAACTATCACCGCAATCTGCCTGAGCATAAAAAAATGCCATGATGAGGGTGCGCAAATCGGTGTGGTAGTCGGCGGCGGAAACTTCTGGCGCGGCAGAACAAACAATAATATGGATAAGGTCAGAGCCGACCAGATAGGGATGCTCGCCACGGCTATGAACGCTCTCGCAATCGGGGACGCGCTTGAAAAGCTCGGCTGTGAGGTTAGAGTACAGACAGCTATAACAATGGCACAAATCGCAGAGCCTTATATAAGGCAAAAAGCGCTCCGAAATTTTGAGAAGAGAAGAATTGTAATTTTCGGTTGCGGCACGGGAAATCCGTTTTTCTCCACAGACTCGGCGGCGGCACTCCGAGCGGCAGAACTTGAAGCTGATATAATGCTTAAAGCGACGATGGTTGATGGTGTTTTTGATAAAGACCCGAACATATTTAAGGATGCTGTAAAATATGATAATTTAAGGCACAAGGAGATTTTAGTCAACGGGTTGCGCGTTATGGACGGAACGGCGGCGGCTATGTGTCTCGAAAATAACATACCGCTGATTGTTTTTAACCTTGACGACCCCGATAATATTTACCGTGCAGTTATGGGTGAGAAAATAGGTACAACCATAATCTAACAGGCAAACCCAATCCGATAAAACCTACTTTATTTTAAAAATTTAATTATTGAAAGGAAAAAAAGAAAATGAACGAAATCGTAAAAAAGGCGACAGAAAAAATGGAGAAGGTCATAAGTCAGTTAGAATTTGAATTCTCTACAATCAGAGCAGGACGCGCCAATCCCGCCGTACTCGATAAAATCAGCGTTGACTACTATGGTGCGCCTACGGCAATCAATGCTTTAGCATCAGTTTCTGTAGCGGAGGCGCGTATACTTGTGGTTACGCCGTGGGACGCTTCCGCGCTTAAAGCTGTTGAAAAAGCTATAATGGCGTCCGATATAGGCATTACCCCCACAAATGACGGAAAGGCTCTGAGAATAGTTTTTCCCCAACTCACAGAAGAGCGAAGAAAAGAAATCTGCAAGCAAATAAGCAAGTATGGCGAAAATGCCAAAGTAGCAGTCAGAAACGTCAGGCGCGACACACTCGAAAAGTTTAAAGACATGAAAAAGAAATCGGAAATAACCGAAGACGATATGAAAGACTACGAAAAAGAGATGCAAAAGTTAACAGATAAGCAAATCGAGAAAATAGATAAGGTCTGTGCCGAAAAAGAAAAAGAGGTTATGAAGGTTTGAAAAATTCGACCCTGCCTACGCACATCGGATTTATTATGGATGGAAACGGTCGTTGGGCGAAAAAGCGCGGACTTCCGAGAAAATTCGGTCATAGAGAGGGTGCGAAGGCATTTAAGAAATGCGTGAACCTATGTGTGGAACTCGAAATAAAACACACTACATTTTACGCCTTTTCCACCGAGAATAAAAACCGTCCTCCCGATGAAGTTAAGGCGTTGATTGAATTATTTGATGATTATCTTGACGATGTACGGGAAATGGACGCAAAAAATGTACGGTTGAAATTTATCGGCGACATTAGCTTTTTTCCGGAAAAAACTCAGAAGAAAATGCAGGAAGCCGAAAACGAAACCAAAGACAACACAGGGCTTACTTGTGTTCTCGCGTTGAATTACGGAGGCAGAAGCGAGATTCTATACGCTGTCGAAAAGTTCATAGAGCAGGGGAAAGACTCGAAAGCTCTGACTGAAGAAGAGTTCGAGAAGTACTTGTATACTAAGGGCTTACCCGATGTGGATTTAATTATTCGTACAGGCGGCGAACGCAGAATCTCAAATTTTCTCATTTGGCAGACGGCTTATGCCGAATATGTCTTTACAGATGTTTTATGGCCTGATTTCGGGAAAAAAGATTTAGAAGCCGCTCTTACGCAGTTTGCAGAGAGAAGCCGAAGATTCGGCGGGCTATAAATAAAACAAAAATAAACAACAAGAAAAGGAGTTTTATCATGAAAAAAAAGGTTTTTGTAATGGTTATATCAGCGGCGATGACATTCGGTTTGCTTGCGGTTCACTCAGCCGCAGAGGGACTCACGGCATTAGACGCATTAGCGGTTTTAAAACACGTTGCGGGAGTAGAGCCGCTTTCGGCTGAACAGAGAGCAAAGTTAGACTTCGCCGAAGACAGGCTCGTTACTACAGCCGATGCACTCGCTGTTCTTAAAAAAGCCGTAGGTACGGGAACGCTGCCGGACGCTCCCGAACGCATCATAGACCCGTCAAAACCAATGATTGCCTTGACCTTCGATGACGGACCGAACACGACAAACGCCGTCTTAGTTCTTGATGAGTTGGAGAAACGCGGCATAGTCGCAACATTCTTTGTTATCGGCGGTAACATTAATGACCAATCAGCCGAGGTCATGAAGCGTTCCTATGGATTGGGTAATGAATTCGCCAATCACTCATGGGGGTGGAACAGTATGGGCGGCATGGAAGCGGAGAATATTATTAAAAGCCTTACTGACACAAGCAATAAGATAGTAGAAGTTCTCGGTGAGAATGCCCGCCCGAAATTTTTCCGCGCTCCTAATCTTAACACAAGCCCTGCGATGATAGAAACTGTAGCGGAGTTAGGTTATCCCCTCATGGAAGGAATAATGGGTAATGACTGGGAAGGTAACGCCACTCCCGAAAGTATTTTTAACTTGGTCGTTCCGAAGGTAAAAGACGGTAGTATAATCCTTCTGCATGACGGTGGGAGCAACAACGCAACAGCCGAGGGAATAGGTGCGATTTTAGACGCGCTTATAGAAGAAGGATTTCAATTTGTGACTTTATCGGAGCTGTTTGAATTAAAAGGTGTGGAAATCGAGGCAGGTAAAAAATACGCAAGCGTGGGATAAGAAAAAGATTTAGATTCTGAAAAAGGATGTGATTTTTTGGCAAGACGGGCGATTTCGGCGTTGATAGCGGCAGTTTTTGCAATATTAGTTTTGATAATAAACTATTTCCCGCTATATCTTATTGTAATTTCTTCACTGTCGGCAGTAGCGGTTTACGAGCTTCTTGTGGCGACAAAGTATATAAAAAACGCCATACTGACAATGCTCAGCCTTTCCTTCGTCTTCCTTGTGCCGATAGTTTTCTTGATTGACGGTTTAAGGATGAATCTGCCTATAATTTGCTGTGTTTTTTTGTTCACGCTGTTCGTTGTAATGATTTATATGCACGAAAAAGTTTCGTTTGAAGCGGTTTCGTTGGTGGGTTTTGTTTCGCTCGGTATACCGCTTTCACTTAGTTGTCTTTTATTTATACTTTTTATGAAGGAAACTCACGGAATGTTTCTCATGATATTTACGCTAACCGTAATCTGGATAGGCGATTCGGGGGCGTATTTCGTGGGAACATTCCTCGGCAGACATAAAATTGCCCCGAAAATAAGCCCTAAGAAAACGTGGGAGGGCTTTATCGGCGGGTTGGTTTGTTCGGGCTTGATTGGCTTTGCCGCACCTTTTGTTTACGAATACATTTACTTTTTAATGTCGGGCGGGGTTGAAATTGAAACTAATAAGTTCTTTTTTGCGGCGACAGCGGTCGTTTGCTCCGCACTCGGAGTAGTGGGAGATTTTTCAGCTTCACTTGTTAAAAGACAGTGTGCAGTTAAAGATTTCGGGAACATAATGCCCGGTCACGGCGGCGTACTCGACAGATTTGATTCGGTGTTGTTTGCCGCACCTTTTATGTATCAGGTTTTACTTTTTTATTTTCCGATAACATAGTATAAGAGTAGCTAAGTAAATTTAAAAAGGCGGTAGGTTATGGAAATTACACTACTCGGTTCAAGCGGTTCAATAGGCTTACAGACATTAGATGTTTGCCGAAAGCATAGAATTTGGATTAAAGCCCTTGCGGTAAAAAGCGATGTGAGGACGCTTGAATTTCAAGCCAGAGAATTTAACCCGCGCTATGTATGCGTTTATGACACATCTTATTACGGCCACATAAAAACCCGTTTAGCAGATACCAGTATCGAGATTTTGTGCGGGAAAGAAGGGCTTTGCGAAATTGCGTCATTAGGTTCGGGAATGGTGGTAAACGCCATAGTGGGTATGGAAGGGTTAGAGCCGACACTTGAGGCAATCGAGAGAGGAAACAAAATCGCTCTCGCCAATAAGGAAACGCTTGCGGCGGGCGGTGAGCTTGTCATGAAGCGAGCCAAAGAAAAAAGAGTGGAAATCATTCCCGTAGACAGCGAACATTCCGCAATATTTCAATGTCTTCAGGGACATAATAAAAACGAGCCTTCTTTTATTTCAAAAATTATTCTCACCGCCTCGGGCGGGGCTTTTTACGGTTATGATAAAGAAAGGCTTAAAACTGTTACAAAAGAACAGGCTCTGCATAACCCTAACTGGAAAATGGGTGAGAAGGTAACGGTTGACAGTGCGACACTCATGAACAAGGGCTTGGAACTTATTGAAGCGGTTCGGCTTTTCGGCGTAAAGCCGGAGCAAATAGAAGTGATGATTCACCGCCAAAGCATAGTACATTCGGCTGTAGAGTTTATTGACGGTTCTGTAATAGCGCAGATGGGTGTTCCCGATATGCGTGTTCCTATCCAGTACGCCCTGACATACCCAAAACGCGCAGTCGGTATGGCGGAGCGGTTATCGTTGACACAGACGGGGAACTTGACATTTGAAAAGCCTGACGAGGAGACTTTCATCTGCCTGCCCGCCGCGAGAAAAGCGGTCTCCGAAGGCAACAACGCCTGTGCAGTGCTTAACGCCGCAAACGAAGCGGCAGTTAAGGCGTTTTTAGAAAACAAGATAGAGTTTTTCAGAATAGGGGAGCTTGTGAGCTTGGCACTTGAAAACGTAAAGGCGAATAAAAAAGTAACATTGAAAACTATTTTTGAAGACTCGGCGGCGGCTGTCGAATATGTAAATAAATCGTTGTAAATTCTGACGACACGGGGGAAAACACAGAAAATGTCAATAGTAATAGCAATCCTAATTTTCGCACTCGTTATATTAATTCATGAAATCGGGCATTTTTCCGCCGCGAAGTTGTTTAAAATGCGTGTTTATGAATTTTCGCTCGGTATGGGTCCCGCACTCATTAAAAAGCGCGTAAAAGAAACAACCTACAGTATAAAAGCCATTCCGTTCGGAGGTTCGGTTCAGCTCGGTGAGGACAATGAGGGGTCTGATGACCCTTTATGCTTCCGAAATAGACCAATATGGCAAAGAACTATTGTCATAATGGCGGGTGCAATTATGAACATAGTATTAGGCTTCTTTTTATGTCTGATTATAGTGATGATGTACGAGAAGGTTGATACGAATGTAATCAGAGGATTCAGAGAGGGTGCGACCTCCTACCAACAACTGAGAACGGGCGATGAGATAATAAGTATAAACGGTATGAGGATATTCACCTGGGCAGATATAAGTTATCAGTTTTACAATACGGAATTAAAGCTGTCAGATGACGCAGATGTGGCATTTTTCGATTTCGATGTAAAAAGAGACAATGAAAGACTGCACCTTTATAATGTACCTTTCCGTGCGGAGATAAGAGAGGACGGCGTAAGCGGAATCTTTGTAGACTTTGGAATCGAATTTGTAGATAAGACGTTTTTTAATGTAATTGCGCGAGCGGGTAAGGATACAATAAGTTTTTCGAGATTAATTTTACTGACGCTGTTCGATATGTTTAAGGGAACATACAGACTTAACGACATATCGGGACCCGTAGGAGTAGTGAGTGCAATCGGGGAGGTATCGTCGAAAGGGTTTAAAGAGGGGTTAATAGAGGGGATAAGAAGCTCCCTTATCATGGCGGCTCTTATAACCATAAATGTAGGGATTTTTAATCTTCTGCCGATTCCTGCGCTTGACGGTGCTAAGATAGTGTTTTTTATGATTGAAGCAGTACGCAGGAAACCGATAAAAGCCGAGATAGAGGGTGCAATTCATTTTGTGGGCTTTGCCGCGCTTATGCTGTTTATGTTGGTGATTACTGTTTTAGATATTGGAAAATTATTTAATGGTTAAACACAGGTACGGAAGGTAATAATGTTGAACTGTCAGGAGTGTGATTTAAAAATCAGAAAGAAAGTAAAAGTCGGTAATATAACCCTCGGTGACGGTAATATTTACATCCAATCAATGCTTAAAGAACCCGCCTGCGATGTCGAGGGGAATATAAAACAAGCCCTTGCGCTTCAGGAGGCGGGCTGTGATATAATAAGAACGGCTGTCCCCGAAAAGAAGGATGTGCGGCTCATTTACGCACTTAAAGAAAACCTGAAAATCCCTGTTGTCGCGGATATTCATTTTGATTACAAAATCGCGCTTGAAGCTATAAAAGCGGGTGCGGACAAGATTCGTATTAATCCCGGAAACCTTGAACCGGATGAGAGAAAACGAGTTGCGTTTGAATGTCAAAAGCGAGCAGTCCCTATCAGAATAGGCGTTAACACCGGCTCGCTTGAAAAAAAGTTGTTACAGGAATACGGGCTTTGCGCCGGGTCGCTTGTCGAAAGTGCGATTGAAAGTATAAAGCTACTTGAAGAAATAGGTTTCACCGATATAGTTATATCGGTAAAGGCTTCAAGTGTTAAATTAACTGTTGAAGCTTACAGATTATTACATAAAAAATGCGTTTATCCGCTTCATGTCGGCGTTACCGAAGCGGGGACAAAGCGGCTCGGTATAATAAAATCCGCTGTAGGAATCGGCTCGCTCCTCATGGATGGTATAGGTGATACAATTCGTGTTTCTCTGACAGAAAAGCCGCTCGAGGAAATATATGCGGCGCGTGATTTGCTTACGGCGATTGGTTTGGGAAGCGGATTTGAGGTTATAAGCTGTCCTACCTGCGGCAGAACAAAAACGGATTTAATAAAACTTGCGAGCGAAGTCGAAAAGTTAACAGATAAAATTAATAAACCGCAGGGAATGAATCGTTCATTAAAAATAGCGGTGATGGGTTGTGTGGTAAACGGACCGGGCGAAGCGAGAGAAGCCGATGTCGGAGTTGCCTGCGGAAACGGTAGCGGAGTGTTATTTAAAAAAGGCGAGATTGTCGGTAGATTTGAAGAGAATCAACTGCTTGACGCCCTTAAAAAAGCCATTGAAGAATTAATAGGCAGAGATTAGATGTTTCGTGTTTTTCACGGCGCAGGGAAACCCCGCCCCTTGACCTCGCAGTTGTTTTCGTAGGGGCGGCATATATGCCGCCCGTGCAAAATTAACAACATTCTTTAAAACTAAAAATAATAAAAGGGGAATCTTATGAGCGAAAAACTTTCTGTTTTATTTGAAGGGTTAAAATTCGAGTCCGAAATAGCGGACAAGCAGATTATTTCCGCCGTACACGAAAGCGGAGATAATACTTTTATATTACAGATTAAATCGGATGAGCTTCTTTCTGCCGACTGCGTAAATAAAACGGCGAAGCAAATAGAAACCGAGCTTGAAATAAAAAAAGTTCTGATTTATCCGAAATATCCGCGCGAGCTTTTCACGGCTGAATACTTATTTGAGATAATAGGCATTATGAAGCGGAATTTCGCTGTGATAAACGGGTTTCTAAATGATGTCGAGATAAACGACGACGGCGAGATTTTTGAAATAACGCTCCAAAATGGCGGGCGTGAAATTTTGCTTGCAGAAAAAGCAGACAAAGAAATCGAAAAATTAGCACGAGGTTTCTTCGGGGTCAGTATAAAAATAGAATTTACGAACATTGAAATAACACAAGATGCTGAAAAAAATGAAGGCACAGAAAGTATTCCGGTTTTTGTATCAACTCGACCGCCAACACCGCAAAATCAAGAAAAACCGAAAAACGGTATTAGTTTTTCAGGAGGAGGGAACCGGAAAAAGCCGGAGGTTTTAGCTGAGTTTAAAGAAATAACATTACCTTTTGAGTATGATAAATTTTTAAGAGACGCTCGTTTAATTTACGGTAAAACCATAAATACTCCCCCAACGCCTATGATTGATGTTAATAAAGAAGAGAGCGTGGTTTTGTGGGGCGAGGTATATGATTTTAATATGAAAACCGTAAGTCAGGGGAAAAATGCTATTATTCTTATAGGTTTTACTGACTATACATCATCGCAAACAATAAAAATTTTCACAACTGCGGAAAAAGCTGCGGGTTTTAAAATAATAAAAGGCAGCGCAATTTTAGTCGGTGGTGATATTAAAAACGATAAGTTTGAGAACGAGCTATTATTGGAGCCAAAGTCAATAATGCTCATAAAGACACGCGAGAGAACAGACGACAGCCCGGAAAAACGCTGTGAATTACACCTACATACAAACATGTCCGACAAGGACGCAATCACCCCCGCAAAGGAATTAGTTAATCAAGCTTTTAAATGGGGGCATCGCGCCATAGCTATAACCGACCACGGAAATTTACAGGCTTACCCCGAAGCTATGAATGCCTATGAGGCGATAATGAAGAAAAACCCTGATGCTGACTTTAAGGTGATTTACGGTGTTGAGGCGTACTTTGTGCATGACGGGAAGGCTCTTATTGAAGAAGGTTGCGCCGATAGAGCAATAAACGATGAATTTATTGTATTTGACATAGAAACTACGGGACTGTCGCCCACGGCAGAACGTATAACTGAAATAGGAGCGGTAAAGTTATTGGGACTTGAAGCTGTGGCAGAGTTTCAAACCTTTATAAATCCAGAAAAACCGATACCCGACCATATAACGCAAATGACAGGAATCAGTGATGATACTGTTAAAGACGCACCGCTCGAATCTGAAGCTATAAGAGATTTTATAAAGTTTTGCGGAGACAGTACGGTTTTAATAGCTCATAACGCAAGCTTTGACATGAGTTTTCTTCGCGAAGCCTGTAAAAGAAACGGAATAGAAAATAATTTTCCGTCGGTTGACACGGTTAAGCTTTGCCGTGCCGCTGTGCCGGGGAATAAATCTCACACCCTCGACGCTATGGTAAAGCATTACAAGCTCGGCGAGTTTAATCATCACCGCGCCCTTGACGATGCAAAAGTTTTAGCAAAAATTTTCAGAAAACTGTTTGAGGATGCTAAAAGAGGAAGCGGAATTAAAATAGAAAAGCTGGGTGATTTTAATACGATATTCGGTAGTGTTGACTTTAAAAAAGAAAAACCGTATCATATGATTATTTTAGTCAAGAATCAAACAGGGCTTAAAAACCTATATAAATTAGTATCACTTTCAAACCTCAGTTATTTTTACAACAGACCCCGAATTCCGTTGTCAGAGCTTAAAAAGCACAGAGAAGGGCTATTTATAGGCAGTGCCTGTGACGCGGGTGAGCTTTTCAGTGCCGTTCGTAAGGGGCATACAGAAGAACAAATAAACGAGGTCGCCGAGCTTTACGATTATTTTGAAATCCAACCGACAGCAAATAGCGAATACTTAGTAAGAAATGGCGAGGTTGATTCTGAATTAAAGTTACAAATCTTTAATCGTAAAATAGTCGAACTCGGAAAAAAGCTGAACAAACCGGTAGTCGCTACATGCGATGTACATTTTAAGGATAAAAGTGACAGTATTTTCAGAGAAATTTTGCAGTCGGGTCAAAAGTACCAAGATGCATCGAATCAAGCACCTCTGTATTTCAGAACGACAAGCGAGATGCTTGAAGAATTCGCTTATCTTGGTGAAGAAATCGCTTTTGAAACAGTCGTAAAAAATACAAACAAAATAGCCGACCAAATAGAAATAGTACGCCCTATTCCAAAAGGGACGTTTGCCCCCGTAATAGAAGGAGCAGAAGAAGAGACACGCAGGTTTTCGTATGAAAGGGCGAGGGAGCTGTTCGGTGAGCCGTTACCGGAAATAGTAGAAAAAAGGCTCGAAAAAGAAATCACGGCTATTGTAGATAACGGTTTTGCAGGGCTATATATAATTGCCCGAAAGTTAATAAAACGCTCTGAAGAGAACGGGTATCTTGTAGGCTCGCGCGGTTCGGTAGGTTCGTCCTTTGCGGCGACGATGCTCGGAATCTCGGAGGTAAATCCGCTCCCTCCTCATTATCGCTGCCCAAACCAGAATTGTAAATACAGTCGTTTTATTGACGATGGCTCGGTACAGTCGGGTTATGACCTTCTGCCCGAAAACTGCCCCAAGTGCCAAACCCAGATGTACGGTGACGGTCACGACATACCTTTTGAAACCTTTATGGGCTTTAAAGGCGACAAAGCACCCGACATAGACCTTAATTTCAGCGGTGAATATCAGGCACAAGCGCATAGGCATACAGAAGAAATGTTCGGTAAGGATTATGTTTTTAAGGCGGGTACAATCTCAGCTATACAAGAGCGAACCGCGTTTGGCTTTGTTAAGAAATACTTAGAAGAAAGAGGTTTAACCGTAAATAAGGCGGAAATAAACCGTTTAGTTAAAGGTTGCACGGGAGTTAAAGTAACGACAGGACAGCATCCGGGAGGAATGGTCGTTGTACCCGATTATAAAGAGGTTTATGATTTCACTCCGATTCAACATCCCGCTGACGATGCGGGTAAGGATATAATCACAACGCACTTCGATTTCCATGCGCTTCATGACACTATATTAAAGCTTGACGAACTCGGTCATGACGTACCGACATTGTACAAGTATCTTGAAGATTTGACGGGGATTAAAATTGCCGATGTCCCCACCTCTGATAAGGCTGTAATGAGCCTTTTCAATTCGACAAACGCGCTTAATTTAGATTCGGATTACGATAAAAACTTAGTGCCGCTCGGTACATACGGTTTGCCCGAATTCGGTACAAATTTTGTAATAAACATGCTGACGGATGCGACGCCTAAGATATTTTCCGACTTACTCCAGATTTCGGGACTGTCGCACGGGACAGATGTCTGGATAGGAAACGCACAGGAATTAATAAAAAGCGGACAGTGTACTATTTCTACTGTAATAGGTACCCGTGATAATATAATGGTATACCTGATGCACAAAGGCATGGAACCATCTATGGCTTTTAGAATCACCGAGATTACACGAAAGGGCTTGGCTCAGGAGCTGTTCGATGACGAGATTTATAAGGCGTTTGAAGAATGTCAAATTGAGCAGTGGTATATAGAGAGTTGTAAAAAAATTAAGTACATGTTCCCGAAAGCACATGCGGCGGCATATGTTACGGGTGCAGTAAAGCTCGGTTGGTTTAAAATTAACTACCCTGTGGAGTTTTATTCGGCTGTACTTACAAAGCATACAGAAAACATTGATGTTGATTGCGTTCTTGAAGGTAAGGACGCTGTAAAGCGGCGTATACAAACCATTTCACAGAATCAGGAAGCCACCGCAAAGGAAAAGTCCGTTTATGAGAGCTTGCTTCTCGTATATGAAATGCTTTGCAGGGGTATGAGCTTTCTGCCTGTCCGTTACAATAAATCTGCCGCAACGCGCTATATTATTGAAGAAAATTCTCTTCGTCTGCCGTTTCTTTCTATAGAGGGTTGCGGAGAAAACGCCGCAAACAGACTCTGTGATGTGATAAAAACAGGTGATTTTATCAGCGTTGACGACATAAAGATTAAATCGGGGTTAAATAATACCGTTATGGAAAGGCTCGGTACGATGAATGTCTTTGATGGACTTCCGCAATCAGCACAGTTATCGCTGTTTGAGTTGCTTTAATTTTGTGTAATTCTACAAAAATAAAATACTCGCTTGACTTTATCGCGCTAATATGTTAACATGATAATATGATGCTCAGATATTGAGGTGAACAATGAAAAAAAATAACCTGATAACCCCGGAGGGGACTCGCGACCTGCTTTTCGATGAATGTAAAGCACGCCGCGAAATAGAAACAGAGCTTATGGAATTATTCAAAGACGAGGGATATTCTGAGGTTATTACGCCATTTCTTGAGTTTATTGATGTGTTTGGCGGTTTCTCACAGGAAAGTATGTATAAACTGACTGACTCGCGCGGCAGACTTATGGTGATTCGTCCTGACTCTACACAGCCTATTATCAGACTTGCCGAAACGCGGTTGAAGGACCTGCCGCGTCCGCTGAAACTGTGCTATAACCAGACTATTTATCGCGCAAACCCGAAAGAATCCGGCAGGGACGATGAAATAGCACAAAGCGGTATAGAAATAATAGGCGGAGATTTACAAAAATGCGATAAAGAAGCGGTTACATTAGCGGCTCTTACACTTAAAAGGCTTTCCGATGATTATCGCTTTGAAATAGGCGACTGCTCGTTTTTCAATCTGCTTGCTAATGAAGCGGGGATTGATGAGGAGCGGGCGGAAGAAATACGTCCGCTTGTTGAAACAAAAAACTTTCCGGAGCTTAAAAAATTCGTAGGAGACAATATGCTTGCTGAGCTTCCGCGATTGTTCGGGGATGCAGGAGTTTTTGAAGAGGCGCGGAGAATTTTCCGCACAGAGGCTTTAAAGTCGGCGTTAGAGCGGTTGGAAGGCGTGTATAATGATTTATGCAAGCTTGGGCTTGGGGAGAAAATTACGGTTGATTTGGGGCTGACAAACAAGCGCGGGTATTATACGGGTATTTTATTTAACGGATACACCGCAGGCTACGGAAAGCCGCTTTTGTCGGGAGGGAGATACCTTATTAATAATACTCAGGGGATAGGCTTCGCGGTAAATATGAGTGCGGCGGCGAAGAAGAAGCCGTGAGAGAGGGAAATATAAATGGACGATGTAACATTTACTTTATCTATATTTTCAATTGCTTTACTTTTCTTCACAATTGCAAGTATAGCGTGGGTGAAACGGGACTACATAAAGGAACGCGCTAATAAAAGAATAGCACAGAAAAACAATCTCGCTAATTATTTCTCATGTGTCATATTAATCGCTAATGAAAGTAAGGAACAATATGTTTTTAACGGCATTTTGGGAATTAATGAAACAAAGTTAATTTTTGCAGGTCATAATCCGAATCCAATCACAATTGCAAATGTAAACGAGTGTAAGTTTGAAGAATTATCCGATTTTGATTCGGAAGTGTTAAACAAATATCTTTCGAGCTTTAATTATAAGAGTGACGAGAAGATAAAATATGTTTTGGAAGGAATAGAGAGTAGAAAAAAACTTCCCAAAAGCATCACAAAACGTAAAACGCTAATAATTAATATATCTGACGGAAAACCTGTTCTTTGCTTTGTAGAAAACAAACCCGAAAATGTTAAGCGTGTCCGTGAAATACAAGAAATACTTTTCGAGAGTTGAGAAATGGTAAAATCTAAAAAGAAAAAAATGAACCGGGGAGTATTAATATTTTTAATATTATTCACTATCTTTCCGTTTATTTTGGGAGCAATGCTAATTATTTACAATCATGTTTATATGTCAAAAGCAGAATCCACCGAGGCCGTTGTGACGTTTATACAAGAGAGACGTGACGTCATGCGGCTGTTCACTCAGAAAATACCGCACATCCGCATAAGCATAAAATATACCGTTGACGGCGTTGATTATCACGATGTTTGGTCGGATAAAATCAAGAACGCCGCAACTGTGAAAGTCGGCGATACTTTCCCTGTTTATTATCAGCCAGGTAAACCCGAAAAAGCAACAACAGGGCATGATATGGTTAGTGCGGGAATAGTTTGTATTGTATGGGGTGTTATTCAACCTGTGTTTATATTCGCGGTAGGATTTCTCAGCGCGAGGAAGAAGCGGGAGAAGAGAGAAAAAAATGAATAAAAAAGAATATAAAGAATCGAAATAAAGGAGTATTATGCAGAACGAAACAATAAGAATCGCCGTAACTAAAGGCAGATTAGAAAAGAAAGCAACCGAGCTTTTTGAAAAAGCAGGCTATGATATGTCAATGCTCAAGAATCGCGGAAGACAGCTTATCGCTAAAATTTCCGCGCCTGAATCAAATTCTGACGGTTCTGTAATTGAAATCGTGATTGCAAAGCCGCCTGATGTACTGACCTATGTCGAGCATGGCGTCTGCGATATTGGCATAGTCGGGAAAGACACGATTATTGAAGAAGGCGGCAAATATTTTGAGGTACTTGACCTCGGCTTCGGAAAATGCCGTTTTTCGCTCGCTGTAAAGAAAGGTGTAGAATTCTACGAAGGTCACGGACTTAAAACAATCGCTTCAAAGTATACGAATGTGACCAGAAACTTTTTTGAGAGTAAGGGAATGGACGTTGACATTGTAAAAATCGAAGGTTCGGTTGAACTCGCGCCTTTACTCGGACTCGCGGATGGTATAGTTGATTTGGTTGAAACAGGCTCGACCTTACGTGAGAACGGACTTGAAGAAATTGAGGAAATAGCTGATATTTCTGCGCGGTTAATAGTTAATACAGTCAGTATGAAACTGAAAAAACAACGTCTTGACAAAATTATAGAAAGAATTGAGGAGAATTTATGATAAGGGTATTAAAGGACAAAACAGATATATTAAAGTTCATCGCCGAAAATGAAGTACGCGGGAGCGGAGATAATTCCGAGGTAGAAAAAGATGTACGTCTCATAATAGAAAACGTGAGAAAAAACGGAGATGAAGCTGTTCGGGAATATACGGTAAAGTGGGACTGTCCGAATTCGCTGTATTATAAAGTACCTGATGAGGTAATCGGAGAAGCATACGAAAACACAGAACCAAAATTAATAAACGTACTAAAAAGATGTAAAGAAAAAATTGAAGCATATCACATAGCGCAAAAGCGTGAGAATATTGTGATTGAACAGGAAGACGGCGTAGTATTAAAACAGTTAATTCGTCCTCTTGACAAAATCGGGATTTACGTACCCGGCGGTACCGCACCGCTTATATCCACGGTTCTTATGTGTGCAATTCCTGCTAAAGTCGCGGGCGTGGGCGAAATTATCATGACTACGCCGCCCCAAAAAGACGGTTCTCCGAACTCAGATGTTTTAGCGGCGGCAAAGCTTTGCGGCGTTGATAAGGTTTTTTTGTGCGGAGGAGCACAGGCTATTGCAGCACTCGCTTACGGGACAAAGGAGATTCCAAGGGTCTCGAAAATCGTAGGTCCCGGCAGAGATTATGTGGCGGTTGCAAAAAAGCACGTTTTCGGGGCAGTAGATATTGATATGATTGCGGGACCGAGCGAGATTTTAATTATTGCGGATGAAACGGCAAATCCGCGTTTTATCGCCGCCGACCTGCTTTCACAAGTAGAGCATGACGTTAAGGCAAGTGCGGTTTTAATCACAACAAGCGAAGCGTTGGCAGATGCTGTAAATAGTGAGCTTGAAAAACAATTAGCAGAGTTAGAGCGAAGCGATATAGCTACGCAGTCATTAAGAGACTACAGCGGAATCATTATCGTAAAAAGCGATGATGAAGCCATTAAATGGGCAGACTTAATCGCTCCCGAACACTTAGAAATAATGACGAAACAACCGCTTGATTTTGAAGAAAAACTTAAGAATTACGGCTCGCTTTTCTTGGGTGAATACTCGCCTGAACCGCTCGGAGACTACTTTGCGGGAACGAATCATGTACTTCCTACTAACGGTACTGCGCGTTTTTCATCACCGTTGTCAGTAGATGATTTTATAAAAAAATCAAGCAGTATTTTTTATACTAAAGACGCGCTTGAAAAAGCCGCCGGGACGATTATTACAGTCGCAGAGTGCGAGGGGCTTGACGCACACGCAAAATCAATAAAAATCAGAATGACTTGAAAGGGAATGTTTATAAATGTTTGAACTACCTGAAAAACTTAAGAGTTTTACAGCATATAAGCCTTTAGTAGGTGATTATAAGGTTCGTCTTGATGTAAATGAAAGTTTTATAGAAATAGAGCCGGAAAAAATAACGGAAGCGATTTCGGCAGTAAAGTTTAATCGATATCCCGACCCATATGCGACGGGTGCGGTTAAAGCGTTTTCAGGATTGTTAAATGTAAATCCCGCGCTTGTTACGGCGGGAAACGGCTCAGATGAGCTGATAGGATTAATAGTTAATGCGTTACTTCAAAGAGACGACAAAGTCCTTTGTCTTGACAATGATTTTACAATGTATAAATTCTATTCTACGCTCATTGAACTCGATACTTTTGTCCTTCCTAAGAATTCGGATTTGACAATTGATGTTTCACTGCTGATTGAGAAAGTTAACAGCGAAAATATAAAATGCGTATTTTTTTCCAACCCCTGTAACCCTACGTCTCTCGGTATTTTTAAAACTGATGTAAAGAAAATAATAGAAAATACATCTGCGCTTATTGTGCTTGACGAAGCGTATATGGATTTCTGGGATGAAGCGGAAAGTCTGCTTGACGAAGCGGGTAATTATGATAACTTGATTATACTGCGTACCTGCTCAAAATCAGTCGCGCTTGCGGGAATAAGGTTGGGTTTTGCTGTTTCAAATGAGAAAATAACAAACGCGCTGAAAAAGACAAAATCACCCTTTAATGTCAACGCTGTTACACAGGCTATAGGTGAAGCGATTCTGTCAGATTCCGACAATTATTTTAATTCAATCAAGTTTATAAAAGAATCAACCGCACAGCTTTATAACGGACTCAAAGCCTTGAATATTTTTCAAAAAATATATGAAACAAGAACAAACTTTGTGTACGTCAAAACTCCGCAAGCTAAAGAAGTATATAATTATTTATTAGGTAAAAGTATAGCGGTGCGGTGCTTTGACGGGCATTTAAGAATCTGCGCGGGAACTGAGGAAGAAAACGAGATGCTTTTTGAGGAATTGAAAAAATGGAAGTAAAGGCTATTGTAACAGATTTAGACGACACTTTATTAAAATGCGACAAATCAGTTTCAAATTATACAAAACTAATTTTAGAAAAATGCGTTTCTAAGGGAATAAAGCTTATTTATGCGACCGCGAGAGGTCCGAGTGCAGAAGAGTTAATTCCAACCGAATTATTTGAAGGCAGTATAACCATGAACGGAGCAGTAGCGTGTGTTTTGGGAAATGTGATATATGAAAAATATATTGAACCGGAAATTTTTAGTCCTTTCCTTATTAAAATGAACGAATACGGAATAAAATCAGCCGCCGAAATAGACGGTGTTCATCACGCAAACTTTGAAGTAAATTCAATGTGGACACGCAAATATGTAATAAGCGATTTTAGAAATATTGAAGGAAAAACCGAAAAACTATACATGATTGTCGAATCGGAGGGCGACTGTGAATTTATAAAACAAAACTTGCCTTCCGGACTTTATGTGCATTTTACAAAAGACAGTTTGGCACTCGTAATGAACAGGGAAGCGACAAAATTAAAGGCATTATCTGCTGTTTTGGAGTATTTTGAACTTGATTTTTCACAAGTTGTTGCGTTTGGCGATGATATAAACGATATTGAGATTTTGCGAAAATGCGGCATCGGGGTAGCTATGGAAAATGCCCTTGAAGACGTTAAAGAAACAGCCGATGAAGGATGTGGAGATTGTGACAGCGACGGTGTTGCCCATTGGCTCGAAAAAAATATTTTACAGGAGAAAATTTATGGAAAGAAAAGCTGAAATCACGCGCAAAACAAAAGAAACCACGCTGACAGTTTCGCTAAATATCGACGGAACGGGGGTTTGCCAAATTGACACAGGCGTCGGATTTTTCGACCATATGCTGACTGCACTTGCCGTACATGGCGAGTTTGATATGGTTGTGAAATGTAAAGGCGATTTACAGGTAGACGCACATCATACAATCGAGGACACAGGAATTGTACTCGGAACAGCATTTAAAAACGCACTCGGAGACGTAAAAATTACACGCTACGGAAGTGCGAGTATACCTATGGATGACGCACTCGGTTTTTGCAGTCTCGATATTTGCGGACGGCAGTTTTTAGTTTATGACGCTGAATTTAATGGTGAAAAAACAGGCGAATACGAAAACTGTCTGACGAAAGAGTTTATGCAAGCCTTCGCATTTAACGCAGGAATCACACTACATATTTCCGCGCTTTACGGCGATAACGACCATCATAAAACCGAAGCTATGTTTAAATCTCTGGCATACGCGCTTAAACAGGCGGTAAGAATAAAAGAAGACGGTTTAATAGCGTCGACAAAGGGTGTGTTATAATGCTGATTTTCCCTGCAATAGACCTAAAAAACGGAGAATGTGTAAGACTTTTTAAAGGTGAGTTTAACACTGTTCATAAAGTCGCCGACAATTGTATGAATACTGCACTCGGCTTTGCAAAATCGGGTGCGGAGTGGATTCACATGATTGACTTAGACGGAGCAAAGGACGGAAAACATAAAAACCGAGGATTAATTACCGCTGTAGCAAAAAGCACAGTTCTCAAAGTACAAACAGGCGGCGGAATCCGTACTATGGAAGATATTGACGATTGCTTACAAAATGGTATATCGAGGGTAATTATAGGCTCGGCGGCTGTGAAAAATCCCGAACTTGTAAAAACGGCTGTAGGTAAGTATAAAGAGAGAATAGCAGTCGGAATTGACGCAAAAGACGGCATTGTAGCGACCGATGGCTGGACACAAAGCGGAGGTATAGGATATATTGAATTAGCAATAAAAATGTGTGAAGCAGGCGTAAAGTATTTTATTTTTACAGATATAGATAAGGACGGAACACTAAAAGGACCTAATCACTATAAAACAAAAATCCTGCAAGAAAAGGTGAAACCTTTCGGTGCGAATGTAATAGCGAGCGGAGGAATAAAAACACTCGAAAACCTGAAAACGCTGAAGAAAAACGGCATCTATGGCGCGATTTGCGGAAAATCCATTTACAGCGGAACTTTAGATTTAAAAAAAGCAATTAAATTAAGCAGAGAGGAAATATAAAAAATGAAAAAAATAATACCATGCCTTGACATTCGGGGCGAAAAAGTAGTTAAAGGCGTAAAATTTGAAGATGTAAAGGATGTGGGAGACCCTGTTAGTTTTGCAAAAAATTACATCGAACAGGGTGCGGACGAACTCGTTCTTTATGATATTTCAGCGTCAATAGAAAAAAGAACTGTTCCTTTTGAACTTGTCAAAAAAATTGCGGAACTAACTAAATTATCATCGATTCCGTTTTGCGTGGCGGGCGGAATCAGTAGTGCGGAAGACTTTCAAAACGCATTGAACGCAGGAGCAGACAAGGTTTCAATAAACTCTCCTGCTGTCAAAAACCCCGCACTCATTAAAGAAGTCAGCGAGAAATTCGGCAGGGAATGTGTGGTCGTCGGAATCGATGCTAAACGAGTCGAAACAGGCAGATATACTGTGACGACAGGCGGCGGAAAAATTGACGCCGAATTAGATTTAATCGAGTGGGTAAAGCAGGTTCAAACTCTCGGCGCAGGTGAAATATGCCTAAATTCAATCGACGCCGACGGAGTAAAAGACGGTTATGATATTGAAATGTTAAACGCCGTTTGCGAGGTTGCGACAGTTCCCGTGATTGCAAGCGGAGGATGCGGAAAACTCGAACACTTCTCAGAAGTTTTCAAAAAAACAAAAGCCTCAGCCGCCTTAGCCGCATCGGTTTTCCATTTCAGAGAGCTGACAATCGGCGAAATAAAGGAGTATTTAAAAGAAAATGATTGAAATTAAAAAGTATTTTGAGAAATCTAAGTTAATTCCTGCGATTGTACAATGTGCCGAAACAAACGAGGTTTTAATGCTCGCTTATATGAATGAGCTTAGTTTGTCTAAAACTTTTGAGAGCGGTTATACCTGGTTTTGGAGTCGTTCGCGCGGAGAATTATGGAACAAAGGACAAACATCGGGAAATACGCAAAAAGTAGTTGAGATTTTCGCCGATTGCGACCTTGACACGCTTTTAATCAAAGTCGAGCCAAAAGGCGTAGCTTGCCATACGGGAAGCAGGAGTTGTTTTTTTAATAAAATTGAAGAGGGGGATAAATCAGAATGAATGAAACTTTAAACAATCTTTATGAGTTAGTCATAGAGCGGAGGCAAAATTCAGAACCTAATTCTTACACAAGTTATCTTTTTGAAAAAGGTCTCGATAAAATTTTGAAAAAGTGCGGTGAAGAATGTTCGGAAATGATTATTGCCGCGAAAAATGGCGATAATGATGAGCTGAAAAACGAAATCTCCGACTTAATCTATCATGTGATTGTCTTATGTGCGGAGCAGGGATTGGAGTGGCGTGAGGTAGAAGAAGTTCTCAGTGCCAGAGGAAAAAAATCGGGAAATCTGAAAAAATTTCATAATTCGGAAAATGATATGCTTTAATTATAATTCATTTCTGTTATGATTCTATTATTTCTCTCATATAATTTACGGACGAGCAATTCCGGAAGTTATATGAAAGGGAATTATCATGGAAGAAATAAAAAGTACAGACAGTATCCGAAAAACCGTAAAGCCGGACAACGGAGTGATTCTTTTCCGCGTTATTACAGCCGCCTTGATTACAATTGCATTAATTATTTTAAAAGTCTTTTTCCCTGAAATATATACGGTAATAAATTCATGGCTCGCTGAAAAATACAATTTTCCGTTTTCGATATCTTTCATTGAGCTATGATTGAATTTATTATCAGTGAGAAAAAAGTTGCACTCGACTTTACTTTTTTCGCGGCAATAGCCTTGTTTTTTTATTTTGATGAAAGCGGTTACTCAATCATGGGAATCTGCGCCTGTATCATTCACGAAGCAGGGCATTTGATTTCGCTTTTTATCGAGAAAAAAGACTTTAAATCGCTGATTTTTTATGGCGGTGGTATGAAAATAGATTTAGGTAAAACTATTGAATCATCTTTATTTATAATTATCGCAGGAAGCTTGTCAAATTTTATTTGCTTTATAGTTTTGTTTTTTTTACCGCTTGAAATTTTCATACTAAAAGTTTTCGCAGTGATTAATTTAATAATCGGAGTTTTTAATCTTTTACCTATAAGATATTTCGACGGCGGTCGTCTTTTGGAAAAAATCCTGCTTAACCTTTTTAGCGCGGATAAAGTAATTACCGTACTCTCAAAAACAGAAATTACTTCGATTTTTATATTAATAATTATGCTTATTTGGTTGATGCTTAAAAGCGCGATAAATCCGTCTGTGTTTATTATAATGCTCTATGTAATGGCATCTGATTCCGTTTACAGTGCCAATTCATCCCGTAAATGAGTATAAAAAGGAAGTTTAAAATGTATAAAGAAAAATTGGATAAAATCTTGCCGAATGTACAAAAACCCGCTCGTTATATAGGCGGAGAAATTAATTCGGTAAAAAAAGATAAAGGCAAAGTTGATGTTCGTTTTGCGTTTTGTTTTCCGGAAACATACGATATAGGAATGTCACATCTCGGAATGAAAATCCTTTATTCGCTTATAAACGATGTTGAAAATTATTGGTGCGAGCGTGTGTTCATGCCTTTGCCTGATATGGCGGCGAAAATGCGCGAACATGACATTTTACTTTACGGTTTAGAAAGCCTTGAGCCGATACGCGATTTTGATTTTATAGGCTTTACACTGCAATATGAACTGACTTATACGAATATACTTGCCATGCTTGACTTGGCAGGTTTACCCGTGCTTGCGAAAGAACGTGATAATCTAAGCCCAATTATAATTGGCGGAGGTCCCTGTGCCTGTAATCCTGAACCGCTTGCCGATTTTTTTGACCTGTTTGTAATCGGCGAGGGTGAAGAAGTTAGCCTTGAATTAATGAGACTTTATGAAGTCTGTAAAAAAACAGGTGCGAGTAAAGCAGAGTTCCTCAAAAAAGCCGAACAGATTGAGGGAATTTATGTTCCTTCATTTTACACGCATGAGTATAATTCCGACAATACAATAAAAAGCATAACACCGGAAAAGCCTGTGAAAAAGCGGATTATAAAAGACATTGACAGCGTGTTTGTTCCGAGAGAGTTTGTTGTGCCATACTGTGAAATCGTTCACGACCGTGCAATTTCGGAAATCCTGCGCGGCTGTATGCGCGGTTGCAGGTTTTGTCAAGCGGGATTTATTTACCGCCCTTTCAGACAAAGAAGTAAGGAAAAAATCGTAGACGGCATAGTTGAATTATGTAAAAACACGGGATATGACGAGGTTTCGCTGTCATCGTTAAGCACAGGAGATTATGCGGGTATTGAAGTTCTTTTAAAAAGCATTACCGAATTTACAAACTCGAAAAACATAAACCTTTCGCTCCCGTCAATGAGAATCGACAGTTTCAGCGATGAGATTTTACAACAAGTAAAAAGTGTCCGAAAAAGCGGTTTAACCTTCGCCCCGGAAGCGGGAACTCAGCGTCTGCGCGATGTTATAAATAAGAACATTACAGACTGCGATATATTGAAAGGGTGCAAAACCGCATTTGAGGGCGGATATACTAATGTAAAGCTATATTTTATGCTCGGACTTCCGGAGGAAACGGACGAGGATATAGAAGGTATAAAAATATTAACAGATAAAATAATTGAGCTTTTTTATCAGACCCCGAACAGAAAAAAGGGTAAGCCCGTTTCAATTTCGATTACGCTATCTACATTTATTCCCAAGCCGTTCACGCCTTTTGAGTTTGAGCCGCAAATCGGAGAAGAAGAAATAATACGCCGCCGTAAATATTTGCTAAGTCTTTTAAGAAATAAAAAAGTAAGCGTAAGTTGGCACGATTTTGACGTATCTTTACTCGAAGCGGCTTTAGCGAGAGGCGACAGAAGGCTTGGACAAGTTATATTGAAGGCGTGGCAGAGCGGTTGTGAGCTTGATGGTTGGGACGAGTATTTTAAGTTTGATATGTGGAAAAAAGCTTTTGAAGACTGTGGCTTAGATATAGATTTTTATGCGAGCAGACGACGATTATATGAAGAAAAACCGCCGTGGGCAATGATTGATATGATGGTAGACAGAGAATTTTTGGCAGAAGAAAATAAACGCGCCCATGAGTGCGTCACGACAAAATCCTGCCGTGAAAAGTGTGCAAACTGCGGGGTATCAAAGTATGCGGGAGGTGTATGTATTTGAATAGACCTATACGTGTGTTTTTTAAGAAAACAGGCAGAGCAAAATATATCTCACACTTAGATTTACAACGTACTATGCAACGCGCTTTGAAACGTGCAGACCTGCCCGTATGGGAAACCGAGGGCTTTAATCCGCATATTTATATAACATTTGCACTCCCGTTATCACTCGGAATCGAAAGTGTCTATGAATCTTTTGATATTAAAATAACGCAAGATATTTCTTTCGATGAAATTCGGGATAGATTAAACTCAGTATTAACCGAGGATTTAAAGATAATCAAATCCGCCGAGCCTACCTATAAACATACCGAAATTAAAACAGCGGAGTATGAAATAATCTTTAATCCGAAGGACATACAAGGCACGGCACAAAATTTCCGTGAATTTTTAAGGCAAAAAGAAATAATTATTTTAAAGAAAACTAAAAAAGGTGAAACAAATATAGACATAAAACCGATGATTGAGTTAAAACAAGCGAAAGAGGATAGAATTACACTGTTTTTACCCGCAGGAAACGAGTTGAGCCTGAATCCCCTTCAGGTACTCGGTGCGTTTGGTAAATTTCTCGGTCAAGAGCAACCGAAAGCAGAAATAATCCGTACAGTAATTTTTTGCGCGAACGGAGAGATTTTCATTTGACAAAGGGTGTAAAATATGGTAATATGGTCTTATAGGGGTTTATGTAACTGATATGCAGGCGTATTAGTGCAGTTAAAGAAAGGGCATGGTTAAACTTTGTCAGAAAAAATAACAGTCGCCGAAGCTCTCGTAAGGTGTCTTGAAGCCGAGGGGATAAAAAAAATCTTCGGCTATCCGGGTGCGGCAATTTGCCCGTTCTACGACAAGCTTGTCGGCAGTAAAATACAACACATTTTAGTGCGTCACGAGGCAAACGCCGGTCATGCCGCAAGCGGTACGGCACGCATAACGGGAAAACCCGCTGTTTGTGTAGCGACGTCGGGACCCGGCGCAACGAATCTGATAACCGCAATAGCGACAGCCTACATGGACAGTATACCTGTCGTTATAATCACGGGTCAGGTCAGCTCAGAGCAAATCGGACGTGACGTTTTTCAGGAGGCTGATATTACGGGTGCGGCACAACCTTTTGTAAAACACAGCTATTTAATAAAGGATGCAAACCTCGTCCCCGAAATAGTAAAGAAGGCTTTCTATATTGCCGGTTCGGGAAGACCGGGACCTGTTTTGATTGATGTGCCGTATGATGTACAACTACAAACAATTGACTTTGAATACCCCGAAAGTGTGGAGCTGTGCAGTTATAAGCCTAAGTACGAGGGAAACAAGCTTCAAATAAAACGCGTTGCGGAAGCGATTAAAGAGGCGAAAAAACCGCTCATATGCGCCGGCGGCGGACTCTTTTCAGCGAAAGCAGGGGAGATTATGAGGAAAATCGCCGAAACTGCAAACATTCCGGTAATCTGTACCATGATGGGTATAAGTATAATACCGACCGACCACCCCTTGTTCATGGGAATGATAGGTATGCACGGACGTATCGCGCCCAATAAAGCCATATCAGAATGTGATTTATTGATTCTTTTAGGCGCGAGGGTGGGAGACAGGGCGGTCACAGCAATAAAAAACCGCGAAGACTTAAAAGTAATACACATAGATATTGACCCTGCTGAAATTGGTAAAAACCTGCCCGTCAGTATCCCTGTAGTAGGCGATTTAAGGACAGTTCTGACACAACTTTCGGAAATTATAGGAACACAGGAAAACGCAGATTGGGTAAAGTATTTGCATGAACTAAAGAATAACGATAAACGGCAAAATTTTATATCTGATGAAAGTACGAATGGGGTTAATCCCGCAGTATTTATTGAAAAACTCAATAAACTACTGCCTGATGAGTGTGTAATTTCAGCCGACGTAGGACAGAATCAGATTTGGACGGCGAACAGTATCAGACTGCGCGGGGCTAACTCTCCCTCAGAGGAGAATGTTTCTGTCGGGGGAAGGTTCATTACTTCCGGAGGTATGGGTACAATGGGTTATTCTGTTCCGGCGGCAATAGGGGCTAAATCGGCGCGTCCCGAAGCGGAAGTAATCGCAATTTGCGGCGATGGAAGTTTTCAAATGCAGTCAATGGAGCTTGCCACCATGGTTCAGCACGATATTAATGTGAAAATAATTATAATGACAAACAATAGGCTCGGTATGGTTCGAGAGGTTCAAACAAACAACTATGAAAACAGATTAACGGCAGTTTTTTTAGACGGCAGTCCCGATTTCATAAAATTAGCCGAGGCTTACGGGATAAAAGGCGGCTACGTCAATGACGAGGCAGAAGCTGATACCGCTTTAGAAAACATGCTAAAATCGGACAAGCCTTATATTTTACAAGTAAAGGTAGATGAAAACGAAAGGAGTATCTTGTGATTATGAAACATACTATTTCGATTTTAGTAGAGAATAATGCGGGTGTACTCGCACGTATATCGGGGCTTTTTGCGAGGCGCGGATATAACATTCACAGTCTCGCGGTGGGTGTCACCGATAATGAAAAAATCTCGCGAATCACAATAGTCGCAGAGGGTTCGGATTATACTTTAGAGCAAATTGAAAAACAGTTAAACAAGTTAATTGATGTTATAAAAGTACGCTCACTTTCTGCGGACAAGCTACTCGCAAGAGAACTTGTTTTGGTTAAAGTCGCCTGTAAACCCGTACAGCGTACAGAACTCATCGATATAGCCGAAATCATGGCGGCAAAAATTTCCGATGTTTCGCCGGATTCGATGACTTTAGAACTTTCGGGAAACCAAAACGTGTTAACTACATTTGAGGAATTACTCAGCCCTTATGAGATAATAGAAATCGTCAGAACGGGTACTGTTGCCCTACAAAAAGGAAGCTCAGGGATTAGGGTTTAGGGAAAAAAGTATGGAAAAATATATCAAAAATAATAATTCATAAAGGAGAAAGAAAAATGGCAAAAATCTATTACGAAAAGGATTGTAATTTATCGCTTTTAAGCAATAAAACAATCGCAATTATCGGCTACGGAAGCCAAGGACACGCTCACGCGTTGAACCTTAAAGACAGCGGCGTAAAGGTCATAATCGGGCTTTATGACGGTAGTAAATCTTGGGCGAAGGCAGAAGAAGCGGGCTTTGAGGTAGCCGTTGCGGCGGAAGCGGCTAAGAAAGCCGACGTCATTATGATTTTGATTAATGATGAAAAACAGGCGGACTTGTACAGTGAAAGTATAGAGCCTAATCTGACGGCAGGGAAGACGCTTGCTTTTGCACACGGCTTTAACATACATTTCGGTCAGATAAAACCGCCGGAAGATGTTGACGTTATAATGGTCGCGCCGAAAGGTCCCGGACATACCGTGCGTTATGAGTACGAGGAAGGTAAAGGCGTACCATGCCTTGTAGCAATTCATCAGGACGCGAGCGGAAAGGCTCTCGACACCGCCTTAGCATATGCGGCGGGAGTGGGCGGCGCACGTGCCGGTGTACTCTTGACTTCGTTTAAGCAAGAAACCGAAACCGACCTATTCGGGGAACAAGCCGTACTTTGCGGAGGTGTTACCGCTTTGATGAAGGCGGGTTTTGAAACCCTTGTTGAAGCAGGGTATGAACCCGAAAACGCCTATTTCGAGTGTGTTCATGAGATGAAGCTTATCGTAGATATGATTTATAGGGGCGGCTTAAATCTCATGCGCTATTCTGTTTCCGATACTGCCGAATACGGCGATTATGAAGTAGGCAGCAGAATCATCACAGACGAGACTAAAAAGGAAATGAAAAAGGTTTTAGCTGAAATACAGGACGGTACATTCGCTCGAAATTGGATTAAAGAAAACAAAGACGGCAGACCTAATTTTAATGCAAAAAGAAAATCCGAGAGCGAACACGAAGTAGAAAAAGTCGGCGCAGAGCTTCGTAAAATGTATACATGGGATAAAAAATAACGTGTTTAGTTTAGAAAGAAAAATCGGTTATTCGAGCCTCGGTGCAAACGGAAAAATGCGTATAGGAGCGGTCGTAGATTATTTGCAAGACAGCTCGAATTTTCACCTGCAATCCATGCACTTCTTACAAGAGTATTTTCGGGAAAACGACGTAGGCATGTACGTCGTATCCCGTCAGCTTGACATTGAAAGGCTGCCGAGATATGGTGAGGATTTAGTTTTAAACACATTTACTCACGAGTGTAAGAATATGTACGGCTTCAGAAACACATTAATATACACACAGAGTAAAGAGCTATGCGTAAAGGCTAATACAACAGGCGCGTTTATCAATCTCAAAACCGCAAAGCCTGTAAAAATCCCGCAAAATATCCTCGAACAGATTCCGATTGAGCCAAAATTTAATATGGAATATCTTCCCCGAAAGGTTAAAATCCCCGATATTGATGCAGAGAAATTCGATGAATTAAAGGTCAGGAGATACCATATTGATTCAAACCGCCATATTAATAACGCGAAATTTTTAGACATAGCGGAAGATTTTCTCCCTGAGGATTATTATTACGATTGCGGTAACGGCGGACGCAGTATAAAGCGCGTGATGATTGAATACAAATCGCCCGCATCGCAGAGTGACGTAATTAAACCGGAGAGATATATCTACGATAACAAGGTAATAATAAAGCTCGGCGGTGCGGATGAAAACGTGACCTTTGCGGTGATTGAGTTCACCTACTGAGTTTAATTTTAATAGGATTTATGGAAAAATATCTTGAGATACTCGAAATCACGAAGCCTCATGGTTTAAATGGTGAAATGCGTGCCAAATACTATTGTGATGACCCTAATGAAATCATGCAGTTTGACGCACTTTACCTCGGTACGCAGAAAAAGCCCGTAAAGCTGACGTCGTTTAGAGTCAGCAAAAACATGGTCATAGTCGGACTTTCGGGATTCTGTACAATTGAGGCGGCACAAGAACTAAGCGGAGAATTTATATACATTGACCGCGAAGATGTGTCGCTTGACGAGAATGTGTGGTTTATCCGAGATTTAATCGGTCTTGATGTTTTCGACATTGATACCGACTGTTATTACGGGAAAGTTGAAGAGATTCTGCAAAACGCACCTGTAGACGTTTATTGCGTAAGGACGCGAGAAGGAAAACAACTTCTTTTTCCGGCGATACCCGATGTTTTGCAAAATATAGATTTAAACGAAAGAAAAATTTTAATCAGACCCCTCGATGGTTTATTTGAGTAGAGTATGAAAAATGATTGTAAAAAATTAGAGCTTGATAAGGTTTTGGCTTTATTATCCGAGCAGGCGTGGAGTGATGGCTGTAAAGAGAAGATTGCCGAAATCGTACCGCTCGGCAGAGATAATTACGGGATAACCGAAGTTCGTGAGGAACTCAAGAAAACAGATGATGCATTCACGCTGTCGGCTAAGTTCGGTACACCCCGTTTTTCACGTATTAAAAATATCTGCGATTCCGCAAAAAGAGCAGGGAGCGGCGCATCGTTGTCACTTCGTGAGCTTTTGGATATATGTGCGGTCATAAAGAATATCGGCACTCTTTTGAGTTGGTACGCGGGTTGCTCCGGCGGCTCACTGAGCGATAATTCGCTTGCAGGATATTTTATAATGCTGACCCCAAATAAGGCGTTGTCAGATAAAATAGATAATGCAATTTTATCGGCAGAAGAGCTTTCCGACGGCGCAAGCCCTGAACTTATGAAGATTCGTAAGGCGATAATACGGCAGGGACTCTATATAAGAGAACAACTTGATAAATTAATAAAAAACCCCGAAAAACAGAAATTCTTACAGGAAAGCATAATCACCACACGCGACGGGCGTTTTGTCGTACCGGTACGAATCGAGCATAAAGGTGAAATCAGCGGTTTAGTTCACGACACATCATCAAGCGGACAAACCTTATTCATCGAACCCATGGCTGTGGTTGAGGCGAATAATGAAATAAGGCTTTTAAAAGGGCGAGAGCAAGCTGAAATAGAACGTATTATTGCAGAAATGAGTAGCGACGTCGGCGATTTTTCCGAAGATTTAATAATCGGCTTTGAAACGATGCAAAAGCTCGAAATGTATTTCGCTAAGGCAAATTTAGGCGCGAAAATGAAAGCGATAACACCCGAAATAGTCGAGACTCCGTGTTTGCTGTTAAATAAAGCGCGGCATCCGCTTATTAGTCCCGATAAGGTTGTACCGATTACCGTTGAACTTGGCTTTAACTATAATTGCCTTATAATCACAGGACCGAACACAGGCGGTAAAACAGTCGCGCTTAAAACGGTGGGACTGCTGATACTTATGGCGAAGTGCGGACTTATGATTCCCGCCGCAGACGGCAGTAAGATTGGATTTTTTAGTGATGTTTTCGCCGATATCGGAGATGAGCAGAGTATTGAACAAAGCCTGTCCACGTTTTCGTCACATATGAACAATATAACGAGGATTATAAAAACTATCGGGGAGCCGCAGGGTGCGGCGGAATACTCGCTGATTCTTCTTGATGAATTAGGCTCGGGTACTGACCCCATAGAGGGTTCTGCTCTTGCGGTGTCGATACTTGAATATCTGAAAAAATGTCCCTGTCTTGTAATAGCCACAACCCATTATCAGGAGGTAAAGTTATTCGCGATTGAAGAAGAGGGTGTGGAAAACGCGAGCTGTGAGTTTGATATTAATACTTTAAGACCAACTTACAGATTAATCACGGGTATGCCCGGCAAGTCGCAGGCTTTTTCCATTGCGGCGCGGCTCGGATTAAATGAGAATATAATTAAGAGTGCAGAAAGGCTCATTACAGGCGAAAACAGGCGATTTGAAAAAACTATCGAAGCTCTTGAATCCGCTCGCATAGAAATTGAAACCGTCAGAGCCGAAATTGAAGATGAACGAATAAAAGCGCGAAGAAACAATCAGGCATCCGAAAAACTGCGCGAGCAGTTAGAGCATGAAAAGGGAAGAGAATTACAGTCCGCACGGAATAAAGCGGACGGTATCATAAACGAGGTCAGGCATATCGCGGATGGATTAATAGACGAATTAGAGCAAATACGCAAAGAAAAAGACAAAGAGGATTTTTCGGAAAGGGTCAGAAGCGCACGTTCTAAGCTCAATAAAACACTTGCTCAAATGCACGACAACGCGAACCCGATAATCGAAAAAAACGAAGAAAACTACGTTTTACCTCGACCGCTGAAGGTTTATGATGCGGTTTTATTGGCGGACATCGACAAAAAAGGTACACTACTCAATCTACCCGACAAATCGGGGAACTGTATAGTACAGATAGGATTGATGAAAACTAAAACAAAGCTTGAAAATTTACGTTTAATAGAAGAAAAAACAGAAGACAGGATAAAAATAAATAATCGCCACATATCCACAAAAGGCTTGCAGAGTAATATGACGAGAAAGACAAGTATGGAGCTTGATATAAGGGGAATGGCGGCGGATGAGGGTGTTTTGGAGGTTGAGCGTTTTATTGATTCGAGCATAATGGGCGGTTTACATTTAATAACGGTTATACACGGAAAGGGAACGGGAGTTTTACGCGATGCAGTCCACAAGTATTTAAAAGGACACGGTAGGATTAAAAGTTACAGACTCGGCGTTTACGGTGAGGGTGAAACAGGAGTAACGGTGATAGAGTTGAAATAAATAAAAAAGCGGCTGTGGCGAAATTGGCATACGCGCCAGATTTAGGTTCTGGTGGGAAACCGTGCAGGTTCAAGTCCTGTCAGCCGTAGAGGAGGGATTTGGGAGCAAATTCACAATCCCGATTTTAATTATGGCGAATTCGCCGCAATTAGAGGTAATTAATATGGAAACTATTTTTGAAAACTGGGACGGTCAGCCTTGTGATTTAACCGATGAAGACAGAGCATGGCTTGACATGGAGCCGGTAGGAAAAGAAAGATTTTGGGAGGAAGAATGAAACAAGGAGATAAGGAAGAATATTAAGAAAACACCGCTGAATTGGCTGAATTTATAGCTGAATTGAATAAAGTTAAATTTTAAAATATATAAAAATCTTGACAAGGGTACTTGCTTATGCTATAATTAAAGTATATCAATGCGGTGTATGCGACATAAAATAATATGAAAGAGGTGATTACTGATGACAACTGTTCTTGATGTAGCAAAATATATCTTGTCAAAACAAGGTGAAATAAGTACGTGGAAATTGCAAAAACTGTGTTATTATTCACAAGCGTGGGCTTTAGCATGGTCTGATGGTGTTTCTTTGTTTAACGAAGATTTCCAAGCATGGACAAACGGTCCTGTGTGTCGTAAACTTTATGATTTACACAAAGGCGAATATTTAATTTCATATGACGATTTTAATTTTGGAAATATTGACAATCTAACCGAAGATGAGAAAGACACTATTGATACCGTGTTAGAAAACTATGGAGATAAATCACCTTTTTGGCTTAGAGAACAAACCCATGATGAATTGCCTTGGAAGGATGCTCGCGGGAAAACCCCGGAAAATATGCGTAGCGAAAATATAATATCAAAAGAATCAATGGGAAATTACTATGGGAGTTTGTAATTATGCCGATTCTATATTTTCTTTTGCCCTTACTAATAAAATCAGGCTAATAGGTTTAAAAGAAGGGCGAGTATTTTATGTTATATGGTATGACCCTAATCATGATTTTTATCCTGTAAATAAGTAAAATTATGATACAATTTAGCTGTGATATATGTGCAATGAGTGTATGCCACGGCATATACTTGAAAAATATATTTACAATGGGAGCCACCTACGGGTGGTTCTCGGCTTTTTTGGCTGAATTTATGAAATAAACCCCTTGACAACCTATCAGAACTATGGTATAATAGTCATATAAGTAAAATCGGCGTAAAACCACGCGTAAGACTTGACTTTTACGGAAAGGAATTACTCTTAATGAAAGTAAAAAAATTAATAGGCATACTGACCGCTTTTGCAGTGGCTTTCTCGGCAGTTGACGGACTCAATCTTTTTGAGCGGAGGGTATCGGCGAGTAACACGATTCCCGCGAGCATCACAGCCGCCCAAGTCGTAGCCGCTATGGGTACGGGGTGGAACCTTGGGAATACCTTTGATTCTCACAACGGAAGCGGAACTCCCGGTTACGCACTAACCACCACGAGCATCACCGCGCTTGAAACACATTGGCTCAACGGAGCGGGAAATGTTACTACGCAAACCCTCATTCAAGCGGTTAAAAATGCGGGATTTGATACAATCAGAATCCCCGTAACTTGGCATAAGGTTGCCGACCCTGCTAACAACTGGGAAATCCGCGCCGATTGGATGGCTCGGGTTAAAGAGGTTGTTGACTGGGCTTATGATTTGGATATGTATGTCATTTTGAATGTTCACCATGATGAGTATGTTATACCTTTGAGGGATGATACGATTCATTCTGCCGACCCCGAGTACGCGGATAAATTCTTAAAAAGTATATGGGAGCAAATCGCCGAGACTTTCAACAATGATTACGATGAGAAACTTATTTTTGAGGGTCTTAACGAGCCGCGGACTATAGCGGCTGTTCTGCCCACAGGTCATGATGAACTAATTGAGCAAAGACCGGATGTTTGGGTTTATAAAAACGAATTGACCGGCGGCACTTCTGCCGAACTCACAAAACTCAATGAGCTTAATCAGCTTTTTGTTAACACGGTGCGTGCATCCGGCGGCAACAACGCAAACAGAATCTTGATGGTGCCTACTTATGCGGCGGGTACAGCGGATGCGGCGTTAAATGGGTTCGTGAGACCAACCGACCCGGGCAACACCGTTAATAAAATCGCCCTGTCAATTCACACCTATTCGCCTTTTGCTTGGGCGCATGAAGGACAAGGAACATACAACAAGAACACTATAACAACTGACCTCACTAAGGTTAAAGCCCGCGCTGATGCGTTAAGTATACCTGTTGTGCTGGGCGAATGGGGTTCTGTTAACGGCACAGGCTCAAGCCGTGCCGCTGACAGGGCGGAACACGCCAAAGACTACATTACGGCGGCGCGGAATCTGGGAATGAAGGCAGTTTGGTGGGATGACGGCTCTGCCGTAACCATACAAGACGGCTTCGGACTTATACAAAGAGCAACTCCGCATACGCTTCTTCACCCGGCTATTACAGCCGCGATTGCGGAAGCTATGGGGAACACAATTATGACTGCCTCCCCTGCGACACTTCCTCAAGGCGGCGGTGCAAGCACTATAACCGTTGTGGGTGCTAATCTTGATACGACTACGGTAAGTGTAAGAGCGATTAACGGTGACGGCGATGTAATAGTACCTGCGGAGGCAGCCACGGGAGACGCAACAACCCAAACCGCAACCCTTGAATTCCCCGAAAATTTCGGCACAACTAATATAACCCTCACAATACAAGTTTCGCTTGATGACGGAGTTACTTGGGAAACTACTCCGACAGCAACGGTTGTTTTGCAGGGTGCGGGTGGTGATAGTGAAGGTGGTGGTGAAAGTGAAAGTGAAGGTGATGAAAGTGAAAGTGAAGGTGATGAAAGTGAAGGTGAAGGTAGTGTTACCATCTACGACGTAACATTCAACTCCAACTACACGGGCGGACTTGGTATACCGCACAAAGAGGTTGCCGACGGCGACTCGCTCGGAACGTTACCGAACGTTACCAGAACAGGCTTCACCTTGGTAGGTTGGTTTGACACTGCGGATGCGGACGGCGGAACGGAGTATACAGCTACAACTGTCATAACAAAAGATGTTACCTTATATGCTCATTGGGAGATTAACAAATATACCATATCTTTCAATTCAAATGGCGGTTCTGATGTTCCGGCTATTACAAATGCACCCTACGGCAGCACATTTCTTCCCCCCACCGCACCGACAAGGGAAGGATACGCATTTAACGGTTGGTTCGGGGCGGTTTCGGGAGGAACTGCATTTACATTCCCGTACACAGTCAGAAACAACGTAACCTTACACGCACAGTGGATAGAACTCGACCAATTTACTTTGACTTATCAAGGCGGCGGTGCAGACAGTGGTACACCTCCTACCGATGCAAAATCACCTTACTATGACGGTGATTGGGCAGTAGTTGCGGATAATACAGGCAACCTTATAATGGACGGTTATGTATTCGCCGGTTGGAACACTGATGCGTCTGTCGATGATAAAGTCGAATACTATCCGGGCGAATTAATACAAATCACCGCAAACACCACGCTTTATGCAATTTGGGTTGCAGAAGCCAATGAGATTTCCGTATATGGCGTTACAATAAATGGCGGCGATTTCTCATTAGGCGTAGGCGAAACCAAAGATTTAACGGTTACTTTCGCCCCCGCTAACGCAACAAACAAAGGCGTTACTTGGGAATCAGACACTCCCTCAGTCGCCACAGTATCAGGCGGCAGAGTAACCGCGGTAGCCGAGGGAACGGCGACTATTAAGGTTACATCTGATGACGGCGGCTATACCGATACCGTAGAAGTAACTGTAACAGAGGCATTTATCCCCGTAAACCAAATCATAGGCATTAACACCGAGACTTTCACAGCAGGAGAAAACCACACCCTCGGTAGCGGAATGGTGTACCCCTCGACTGCAACTAATAAAGACATAACATGGAGCATTGTTACAGGCGGAACAACCGCACAGGGTGCGGAAGTTAACGGGGTCACAGGCGTTGTTACCGCAACAGGCGGGGGAGTGGTTGTAGTAAGGGCGAATATCGCAAACGGTGCAACCGCAACTACTGCCTTTACCCAAGATTTCACAATCACAGTTAATGCACCTCCCCCTGTCACTGTCACAGTTACATTTAACTATAACTACACAGGAGGACCCGATAACTTTACCGAAACCCTTAATTCGGGAGAATCACTCGGAGCAATGTACCCCATGTTCCCCCCGAGAAGAACGGGTTATAGGTTTGAAGCTTGGTACACAACTTCGGCGGCGACAGGCGGCACACAGGTCAGTAACATTACTATTATATACGAATCAATGACGGTATACGCAAGGTGGATTCCGGTCGGAACACCACCTACCACCTATTGCGGTCCTGACTGCAAAGCACGAAATGGCGGCGTATGCGATGACCCCTGCGTACCGGGGAGCAGTTTCATTCCCTGCGGACCCGACTGCAAAGGCGAGGGCTTATGCGATGACCCCTGTGTACCCGGCGGTAACAGCGGTAGCGATGACCCCGGCGGTAACGGCGGTAACGATGACCCCGGCGGTAACGGCGGCGGCGGTTCTAACAACCCGACAAACAGCGGAAGAAGACCCGGCTCTACGACGACCGCCGCGACAACTTCCAACGAAAACGAATCAGTAGTCGGCACAGATGAAATAATAGTCGATATACCCGTAACCGTAATTCAGGAAATCGCCGGAAATCTCCCCACAACACAAATCGCGGCGACCTCGGCAGGAAATCAATTAATTACTACAGCGGCGTCGAACGCAGGACAAAACGCAGTTCTCATGCGCTATAACGCCGAAACAGGCAAGTTTGAAGTAGTTTCTGCGGCTACAGTAAACGCAGACGGCACAGCAACAGTAAATGTACCCGGTGCAGGGGATTATATCGTAGTCGTAGCGCAAACAGGCGACCTCACGGGAACCGGAACAGTCACCGCGGCTGATGCACTCTTACTGCTTCAAGCTTTAACAGGAAACGCAGAACTTAACCCGCTTCAAGCTTTCTTAGCAAGTTCAAGAGGCGACAGTAAGTTCACGGCGACAGACGCGCTGAATATATTAAAATTTGTTGCGGGAATGATTGATGAGATTTAAAGGTTAAATTTAAAAACCGTCTGCTTTGAACGCAGACGGTTTTTACTGTTTTATCTTCGCCTTCGTAGGGGACGCCGCCCACGGCGTCCCGCAAATTCACCCCGCAAATTCGCATCCCCTGCAAAAAAACCTTGACAATCTATCAGAACTATGGTACAATAGTCATATAAGTAAATTCGGCGTAAAACCACGCGAAAGGACTTGACTTTTATGGAAAAATGTGGTATAATAAGAAATAGCAATCAATCAATCAATCAATCAATCAATCAATCAATCAATCAATCAATCAATCAATCAATCAATCAATCAATCAATCAATCAATCAATCAATCAATCAATCGCTTCGCGGTTTAAACCGCTTTATTTTCTTGTACCCAATTTTACATATAATATTCACGGCGACTGTTCCCGTATGAGCGGGGGTAGCCGTCTTTTCGCGTTTTAGGCTATTCGCAAAAATTACAAAAATATATTATACGAGGAGCTTACAACATGAACATGAACATGAACAAGAAAACATTCACAAAAACTATTGCATGGACAGTAACCTTTGCGCTTGTACTCGCGATATTCCCCGCAATGCCCGGCACTGTTCGGGCGGCGAATCTTTCGTGGGACAGTGCAAGTCAGCCTGTTGTCGCAGACGGCGACATTATAACTGTGCAAAATGGCGCGGCGGGAACACTTAATGTTCCCGAAAATGCAACCGTAACGGTAGAGGGGTCGCTTTCCGAAACCACACTCGGGCTTACTCTCGATATCGCAAGCGGTGCGGCGGTAATTTGGAATGCTGATTTCATATGCTCGTCCGCCGCCTACCTTATCACTGTTACAGGAGGCGGAGGTAGACTCACTATTTACAAGGAGCTCAATAACAGCGGAAGCGGCGGTGCTTTAAATATCACAGGCACAGGTACTATCGTAACAGTCGATTATGGCGGCAAGGTTATTTCCGAGGGTACAGGCTATGCCGTAAATATCGGTGTGTTCGGAGATACGCCCGTCCCGAACAATTCCCGTCTGAATGTTCACGGCACTGTTAAAGCGGGAACAGCTTGCGCTATCCGCTCAACCGGCATAGGTTCTATCGTAAACATACAAAGCGGAACTGTATCAAACAGCGCAGGCAATAATGTTAACCCCGCTATAAACATGCTTTCCGGCTATAACGGTGCGGATGCTACTCCTCCCTCTTACATGAATGTAATGGTACAAGAAAACGGAACGGTCAAGTCTGATTCCGATAACGGTTACGCGATTCAGACAATGGGTAATGTAACTATTATCAACGGTCTTGTCGAGGCGAAGAACGGGCGTGCAATTAATTTGGTCGGCATGAACGGGGAAGCCTACATTAGCGGTGGCGTAGTGCGGACTACCGGCTCGGGTACCGCCATAAGCACCTCAACAACCAAGCCCGAAACGGTAGCGAATGCAAGGATCGTAGTTACGGGCGGACATGTAGAGGCGGCAGGAACGGGAACAGCAATCAAAATCACGGGAGCTAACAGTACCGTGTCGATATTTTCCGTTACATCCGGTGGTTGGGTTACGGCGAAATCCGGGCTTGCAATCGATGCTTCCGGCGTACCCGAAACTCCCGTGACAATAACGAGAGGATTTGTGTTTGCTTGGGGAAAAGGGATTAACAATGTCGTTACGGTGGCTAAAACTTCTCTTTCTCCCAGCGACTACGGAATTATTGCCGCTTGGGACACAACTACCGGAACAGGCATTTCCCCGTATCACGAGGGAGATGATGCTACAGACCTTACCTTGATGACGCCATCATCTAATCCTCAGACTGTCTATTGGCATCATAATACGGTAACAGGCGAGAACGGATTATATTATTCAAACAATGCGAGAACTCTAAACACATTCCCGCTTGACGTTGAAGTCTACAGCGATAAATATCTTTTGACTATTATAAATGGCGAATCAGACGGCGAAACCTCTCTTTGGGTAGAAGAGGGGGAGACTGTGAACATTGTTGCCGATGCTGAACTCTATTCCGTCTCGATTCCCGAACGCACCGGTCCGCCTCAATTTCCCCCAAGCAGCGGAAATCGTTTCGCCGATTGGGAATCAGACGTAAGCGTAACATTCGATGATAGTTCCTCACGCTCAACCTCGTTTACCATGCCCGCCGAAAACACAACCGTAACAGCTCTCTTTAAACCGCTCTACTATTTCATAGTATATAACGGAGAAATCGCAGGAGGAGGTCTTACCTCCGGCTATTACGCAGAGGGCGACAGAATCGGCATAACGGCTAATTCTTCAGGACCTGCGGGTCTATTCACTACCTTTGGTTGGGATTACGGCGACACCGCTCTTCTTGATAGCCCAACAGCCCAAGCTACGGAGTTTACAATGCCCGCTCGGGTAGCATATGTCGGTGCTGCTTGGTCTCCCAACACCGGTCGCCCGCGTTGGGAGACTAAAGAGCTTAAAGTCATAAACGGCACTATCGTTTCAACCTCTGTCGGAGAAATAATCAATAATTCAACCGAAAGCTTTTATATCGGAACAACTCTAAATATCTCCGCCGATGACCCGCCCTCAGGCTTTGAGTTCAGCCACTGGGATGTAACGACATCCGCCTCCTTAAGCTGGGTTACATCTAACCCAAATTTTGACATTGACCAGTACGCTCCGAATACAGTTGTTGTTCTGCCTGACGATGATGTAAGGCTAACCGCTGTTTTCGTGCCGATTGAATATACGCTTACGGTTATAGATGGTGTTACTGAAAATAGTATATACAAATATGTAGCCGGCGCTAATGTAGAGGTCAGCAACATAGTGGCAAGCGGGGGAAGATATTTTACAGGCTGGACGAGCAACAGCGGCGATGTTGATTTCGGAGCAGACCTGCACTCATCCACCGCATCTTTCACAATGCCCGCACATGATGTAACAGTAACTGCGCTTTTTGACGTTACCAAATATAACTTGCGGGTTGAATACGCTATTGATAGCTTTATTGGCGTTGAACCTGTCTACCGCTATTACGAACGAAGCTTTCATATGGACGAAACCGTGTCCTTAATAGCAGAGTCCGCTCCTGAAGGATATATATTCTCGCACTGGGAACGCACCGACAATCTCACCGCTGTAGCCGCTCCGGCAGAGTCCGAAAGCCCGGCGACATCGGTTATGTTGCCCGGCGTTGACGGGTTGATTTTCAGAGCCGTATATGCCGAGCTTTGCGAGGAATGTGGAAAATACCCCTGCGAATGTCCCGAACCCGATGATCCCAACGAACCCGACGACCCCGATGACCCCGACCCGAACGTTCCCAACAATCCCAACGATCCTAACAATACCGGTAACGACGGCGGTTCTAACAGACCGATAAACAGCGGAAGAAGACCCACATATACGGCAACCACCACCACCACGACCGCCTACGAAAAAGGCGATGTTAACGGCGACGGGAAAATCACAGCACGCGATGCACTGTTGATTTTAAAGCACGTTTCGGGTAAAGAGATTATAACGGGCAACGCCCTTGAAGCCGCCGATGTAAACGGAGACGGAAAAGTAGATGCGAACGATGCGCTGACTATCTTAAAATTCGTTACGGGAATGCTCGATAAGATTTAAAGGTTAAATTTAAAAACCGTCTGCGGTTCAAAAGCAGACGGTTTTTTTCGGCTGTACAAACTCGGTTTTTAAGTGTAGCAGTAATACTGCGTGCCGAGGCACTCGGCTTGGGCTATCAGGATTTGAACCTGAGAATGCCAGAGTCAAAGTCTGGTGCCTTACCGCTTGGCTATAGCCCAAAGTGTTTAAAAAGAAACCCCACCGAAACAGTATAACATGAAATAATCGACTTGTCAACAGTTTTTGCTCCGAACACTTGACTAAAATTCTAATTTATGGTAAAATAGATGAATATAAAGATTACGCACATATCAGGGGATTGAAAAAATGATAGAATTTAAAGGGGTCGAGCTGTCTGACGGGCAGTGGGCTAAGCAGTTATTGTCGTATTCGGGTTATCGCGGATGTGAATATACCTTCGGTAATAATTTTATATGGCAGGGCGTTTTTTATACAAAAATCGCTCGTTATAAAGACTTTTATCTTATAAAATCGGGTAGCGGCGGCTATTTTTTCCCTGCCGGCAGGGGAGAGTTCAGTGACGCTGTTTCGGTTCTCAGAGACGACGCCGCTAAGGATAATCGCCCCTTAAACTTTGTCACTATGAATAAAGCGTCTATGGAGTGGCTCAAAGAAGAGTTTCCCGGCGAATTTGAGTTCAGTACAAACCGCGATTTTTATGACTATGTTTATAATTTTACCGATTTGTCAGAGCTTGCAGGTAAAAAGTATCATTCAAAGAGAAATTTCATAAATCGGTTTAAAGAGAACAACTGGAAATTTGAGCCTATTTCACCGCAAAATATCTTAGAATGTGCAGAAATGAATGAACAATGGCTAAAAGAATACGAGTTGGCGGATAAAGGGGTAATACGCGAGAGTTGCGTTGTAAATATGGGGCTTCAGCATTTCTTCGATTTAGGGCTTTCGGGCGGACTTTTACGGGTCGATGGTGAGGTAGCGGCTTTTACATTCGGTGAACCCGCTTCGAGTGATACCTTTGTCGTACACGCTGAAAAGGCTTTTACAAAAACGCCGTCGGGTGAACAGCTAATGGGAGCATACCCTACTATTAACCAAGAATTTGTAAATTATGCCTGTACAGGTTATACTTTTATAAACCGCGAGGAAGACATCGGACACGAAAACCTGAGAAAGGCTAAAATGTCATATCACCCGGTTTTCTTAGAGGAAAAATATAAAGCAACGAGTAAATAAGTAAATAAAAGAAATTTAATATTTGAAGAAAGGATGTTTTAAGCAAATGACAAAATCAGTAATGTTCGTAGGTGTAGGAGGTCAGGGAACGCTTTTAGCGTCAAGAATTATCGGCAACGCGGTAATCGCGGAAGGCTTCGACGCAAAGGTCAGCGAGGTTCACGGAATGAGCCAGCGCGGCGGTTCTGTATCTACGTATGTTAAATTCGGGGAAGAGGTTCATTCTCCAATCATCGACAAGGGTGAGGCTGATATTATTGTAGCCTTTGAGTTAATGGAGGCGGCACGCTGGGTAAGCTACGTAAAAGCGGCTTCACCAACGCAAAAAGGCGGACTTATGATAATAAATACGCAGAAGCTCGACCCGATGCCTGTTATAACCGGCGCGGTTCAATACAACGAAGACATTATTAATAAAATCAAAGGACTCGGAATAGATGTAATTGAGCTAAACGCGCTAACACTTGCCGAACAGGCGGGAAGTGCTAAAACGGTAAACGTGGTCATGATGGGCGCGTTGTCGAAACAGCTTGATTTTGATGTTTCGAGGTGGGAGACGGCTATACGCGAGTGTGTCCCGCAAAAGGCGTTAGAAATGAATCTTAAAGCTTTTGAACTCGGGAGAAATTAAATTTTAAAAATTAATCTGCGAATTAGAGGAAAACGAAACATTTTCAATCCTCGTTACTTCGGAAAGGACGTAAAGAAAAAATGAACTACTACATGAAAGAAATCGAAACCGCGCCGCGCCACGAACTGGAAGCACTCCAATCCTTCAGATTGGCACAAAAAATACGTTATATCTACGATAGGGTAGAGCCTTATCGTAAAAAAATGGACGAAGCAGGCATTAGCCCCGATGATATAAAGTCAGTTAAAGATTTATCAAAACTGCCGTTCACGACTAAACAGGACCTGCGTGACAGCTACCCCTACGGCATGTTCGCCGTGCCTATGAGTGAGGTTGTGAGAATCCATGCGTCCTCAGGTACAACAGGGAAGCAAACGGTCGTCGGTTATACCCAAAAAGACATTGATATTTGGGCGGAGTGTGCGGCGCGTTCTCTTGTCGGGCTTGGCGGCGATAAGAATGACTATGTACATGTGGCTTACGGCTACGGGCTTTTTACGGGCGGTCTCGGTATGCACTACGGAGCGGAAAAGCTCGGCGCGGTGACTATCCCCGCATCAGCAGGGAACTCCATGCGTCAGCTTGAGATGTTCCGCGACTTCGGCTCTTCTATAGTCTGTATGACCCCCTCGTATGCAATCAGTTTAATCGAATTTGCACGTGAAAATGGCTTCAAGAAAGAAGATTTTAATCTTAAAGCCGCTGTCTGCGGTGCGGAGCCGTGGTCAGAAGAAATGCGGCGTGAAATTGAAGATGGTTTCGGGCTGAAGGCGTATGACATATACGGACTTTCAGAAATCATAGGTCCGTCTGTTTCCTGCGAGTGCGTGGAACAGTGCGGTATGCACGTCTGCGAAGACCATTTTATCCCTGAAATAATTGACCCCGATACTTTTGAGGTTTTACCGGCGGGACAGCAGGGCGAGCTTGTATTCTCGTGTATAACGAAAGAAGCGTTACCCCTGATGCGTTACAGAACCCGCGATATTGCCACGCTGATTTATGACAAGTGTAAGTGCGGCAGGACGTTGGTACGTATGAAAAAGCCGCAGGGCAGAACCGACGATATGCTCATTATACGCGGAGTAAACGTCTTCCCGTCACAGATTGAGGCTGCGCTGTTGAGCTTCGATAACAAGGCGACCAACTACTTACTTGTGGTTGACAGAGCTGACAATTTAGATACGCTTGAAGTACAAATCGAAACACCCGCCCAGATAGTTGGCAGTATAGCCGACCTACAGGCATATGAAAAGAAGGCTAAAGCCGCTATAGATTCCGCCATCGGGGTAGGCGTGTCGATTAAACTGAAAGAGCCTAAATCGCTCAACCGCTCAATGGGCAAGGCGGTGAGGGTAGTGGATAACCGGAAGATTAAGAATAAATTTGAAGGATAGGTCGCCGCCATATTATTATTTTCTCAATACCTCGCAATTTCTTAAAAACTAATTATAACGGAGGAACATCATGTTACAACAGATTTCAGTTTTCGTGGAAAACAAAGCCGGGCGGCTCTGCGCGATTGTAGAAGCTCTAAATGAAGTAAGAATCAACATTCGTGCGATGAATATAGCCGATACCGTGGATTACGGCATTGTTCGGCTCGTAGTAAACGACACCGAAAAGGCGGTAGCGACTCTTAAAGAAAAAAGCTTCACCGCAAAAGTTTTTGACGTAATCGCTTTTACCATTCCCGATAAATTCGGCGCGTTACACGAGGTTATTAAAGTTCTCTGCGAGAATAATATAAATATCGAGTATTCCTACTCGCTCATGGGCAAGAACCAAAGCGAAGCCGGAATCGTGATTTATATTAAAGATTCGGAAAAAACAGCCGAGGCGGGCAGAGTGTTAAAAGAAGCGGGCGTGAATCTAATCACCCCCGAAGACGTAGCATAATGAACTGGAATAAAGCTGAGTTTTTCGCTTCTTACGGACAGTTTTCACAGATTATCCCCGCAGGAGAAAAACCGGAGGTAGCTTTTTCAGGGCGAAGCAACGTAGGGAAATCATCGCTTATTAATAAACTGCTTAACCGTAGGTCGCTTGCCCGCGTTAGCTCAAAGCCGGGGAAGACCGTAACCGTAAATTTTTTTACCGTAGGTTGGTTAAAATCGGACAGTACGCCGTCGCCGCACGGTATTTATGCCGTTGACCTACCGGGCTACGGCTATGCTAAGACGGCGAAGTCCGAGCGTGAGCGTTTCGGTGAACTGACCGAAAAATATATAAATTCGGGCAGAATAAAGTTGCTCGTACAGCTGATTGATTTCAGGCATCCGCCAACCGCTGATGATTTGTTGATGATTGATTTTTTAAAGGATAGAGGGATTCCTTTTATAATCGCACTGACTAAAGCGGATAAGCTCAGAAAAAAGCAACGCGCCGAAAGACGCGCCGCACTCAAGGCAGAAATACCTCATGAAGGTTTCGATGTTATTGAGTTTTCCGCAGAAACGGGCGAGGGCGTTACGGAATTACGCAAAGCCTTAGAGAAAGAAATAGAAAAACATAGCTAAGAAAAGCGAAATCGCACAAAGAACCCAGTTTCGCGTAATTTGTTTTTTTCTTTTTTCCTCTTCGCGCCGTCTTCTCTCATCACGTTGTTCACGTTTGTTCACTTAAATCACCCAATAACATTCTATCATAATTAATTTATTCTGTCAATTTATTTTTAAGAATAAGGAATGGTTTTTAAATATGAGACTATATAACACAATGTCAAGGACAAAGGAAGAACTAAAGCCGAAAAACGGAAATACCGTGCATATTTACGTCTGCGGTCCCACGGTTTATAACCTTTTTCATATCGGTAACGCCCGTCCTCTTTGCGTTTTTGACGTTTTACGCAGATACTTAAAGTATCGCGGATATGACGTAAAATACGTCCAGAATTTTACCGATGTTGACGACAGGATAATAAAAAAAGCTTCTGAGCTTGGCGTATCGGCAAAAAAAGTTTCAGAAGACGCCATAAAAGAGTATTTCACGGATTCTAAAGGGCTTAACATTCTCGATGCCGATATTTATCCTAAAGTAACGGAAAATATGGATATAATAATAGATATTATACAAACGCTGATTGATAAGGGTTTTGCTTATTGGTGCGGAAGCTCTGTAGAAGAGGGCGGCGATGTTTATTTTGAGGCGGAAAAATTCGCTGAATACGGTAAACTCTCTAAAATGCCGCTTGAAGAATTACAGGCAGGGGCGAGCGAGCGTGTTTTGGAATCGGATTTAAAGAAAAATCCCATGGACTTTGCTTTATGGAAAACCGCGAAAGAGGGCGAGCCTTATTGGGAGTCGCCTTTTGGGCGGGGCAGACCGGGGTGGCATATCGAGTGTTCGGCTATGGCGCGTGAGTATTTAGGCGAGACAATTGATATTCACGGCGGCGGCGCAGACTTGATTTTTCCGCATCATGAAAATGAAATCGCACAAAGCGAGGCGGCGACGGGAAAACCGCTTGCTTCGATTTGGATGCACAACGAAATGGTGAACGTAGGCAGTAAGAAAATGGCAAAGTCCGAGGGGAACTTTTTCATGACCCGAGATGCGTCTGAAGCTTATGGTTATGAGCCGATTAGATTTATGTTGCTTGCTTCGCACTACCGCAGTAAGATGAGCTATAGTGAAGACGTGATAAAAAGCGCAGTCGCTTCTCTCGAAAGACTTTATAACTGCGAAAGCGGAATAAAACGAGTTCTCGCTGAAAAAGCAGATACCGGGAATAACAGCGTCCGTCCGAATATCACCGAAATCATAAAAAAGCATAAAACCCGTTTTATCGAAGCGATGGACGACGACCTTAATACCGCTGATGGTATTGCCGTTATATTTGAGCTTACGAGAGAAATTAATAAAGCTTTGTCTGATTCTGTAACTACGAAAGCAGAATTAACCATGCTTTATGGGCTTTTTAAGGAGCTTACGGAGGTTTTGGGACTGCTTTACAAAAAAGAAGACGCCGCGATTCCCGCAGAGATTCTTGAGCTTGCCGAAAGACGTACTGCGGCGCGTAAAAATAAAGATTTTGCTTTAGCCGATAAAATAAGGGACGAAATTGCGGGTAGGGGTTATATGGTAGAAGAAACACGGCAGGGAACTACTATAAAAAAAATAGGTTCTTGACTTTAGCGTGATTTTTAAGTATAATGATAAAAAAGGAAAACAAATGAAAAAACTTTCAGTCGTATCTTTAATACTCGCGGCAGTTATGTTCATTGCGAGTGGCTGTACTCTTTTCGATATACCGTATAATCCGATTTGGGATTACGATTATTCCGAGATGGCTTTAGTTCAGCTTGAGCCGCCATATGAGGGTCAGCCGCTCATAAAGGTCTATACCTCTTTCGGGGAGTTCGATGCTATGCTTTTTCCGATTTACGCACCGAATACCGTCGCGAACTTCATAGCAAGAATCGAGGACGGTTTCTACCTGAACAAGCCGGTTTTATCGCTGATAAATGACGAGTATTTTCTTACGGGTGCACTCAACGAAGAAATAACTCAGGGTATGACTAATGACGGTAAGCTGATTCCCAATGAGTATTCAGTGAATTTATGGCCGTTTAAAGGCTCTATGCTCGCTATTTCGGGCAGACAAGGATATGGGGACAGCAGGTTTATAGTTATCGGCGGATTCCCTCTTGATGAAGAATCGGCAGAAGCCATGAGCAATACTGTGGGAAGAGACGGAACAAAGTTATTTCCGGACGAACTCATGGAAGCTTTTAATGACAATGAGAGCATACCGGGAATTATAGGGATGTATACCATTTTCGGGCAGATTACAGATGGCTTTGACGTATTGGACGAGCTTTTGTCAGCGGAAACAGACGATACGACAAAACGACCAATAGAAGAAATCCTAATAGAGAAAATCGAATTGTCGTACTATAAATCATAACTAAAATATAAGAAAGGATTCATTATATATGATTAGACGTATTATCATTCTCTTAATTACTGCGGCTTTGTTGCTGTCGTTTACGGCGTGTAACAGAGGAGGCAAAAAAAGAGATACAGGCAATTTATTTGACGTAAGCGAGCCTGAACCCGGTGATATATATGCCGAAATAAAGTTTTTAGGTTATGACGAAGTCGTAATTTTCAAGCTTTTTCCCGAACTCGCGCCGCAGGCAGTCGAGGAATTTTCCACGAGAGCTGAACGCGGTTATTATGACAGAAAGAATATCCACCGTGTAATTCAAAACTATATTATACAGGGCGGTTCTGTTAATTTCGACGGCTCTGACGGAAATGTTGAGTCCGGGGAGTTATTCCCTATTGAAACTTCACCAAACGCAAGAAACTTTTATGGCGCACTCTGCCTTGTTGCAGATAGCAGAGGGCAGAATTATGTTCAGTTCTTTGTCGTCACTAACAAAAACCCTGTGGATATTGACGCCGAAATCGAAATTGCCGAGGGGTTGCTGAAAGGTGAGCAAGGTACGCTTAACGAGGACGCAAAAAATAGGATTCAATCTAACCTTGATATAATGAAAGCCATTCCGCAAAACATAAAGGAACAATACCTCGCAAGAGGCGGCGTACCCGAATTTGACGGGCTTGTATCGGTTTTCGGACAGCTTGTATCGGGCGGCGACGTTCTTGACGCAATAGCGGGTGTATTAGTTGCCGCAGGAAATGAAGAAGATGATAAACAGGATATTAGGTCAAAGCCTGTCGAAGAAATTATAATAGAACGAATCACTATAGTAAGGATACCGCTCGAAGAAGATGAACCGGAAGAAACCACTTCACCTCCGAGAAGAGGAGGCGCACAAACAACGACGACAACTGCCTCAGAGGAAATCCCGCCGGCAACCGAACCGCAAATCAGTAATACCGACCTACTCGAACTGCCGCCCGTGCTTGATTTTGAAAATAATACAGAACCGGAACTCGGAGCAGAAATTCAACCTGAGCCTACACCTGAACCGGAACTCGAAAATGACGGTGGATAGACCTATATGAATTTTTATTTCTTTAAATGCAATGAAACAGAATTAAAAAGACAGCGTGCTTTTGCAGGTTGTCTTTTTAAGTATGCTCTTGAAAAGGAAAAAGGTATAACCGATGTAGGGTATGTAAAGGATGAACGCGGTAAGCCTTATATCCCCGGTACGGATATACACATGAGCCTTTCGCACTGTAAAGCGGGGATTGTTTGTGTAATTGCCGATTTTCCCGTTGGTATCGATATTGAGGAAGTATCACGCATTAACCTTAGAATTGCGAGTAAAATCTGTACGGAAAACGAACTCTCGTTTATTGAAAACACGCAAAACAAGCAGGAATTGCTATGCAGGTTTTGGGTTTTAAAGGAAGCCTATTCAAAACTGACAGGGCAGGGGTTTTCAGCGGGATTTTGCGGTATAGATACCTTAGAAGGTCTGAAAAGCAGGAGGTTTCATACAATAAAAAAGGACGGTGAACCGCCCTTGTATGTCGGGTTAGCTTTGGAGCGTGTGGCTTTGTCAGAACCTCGGGAGGTTATCGTTACTTCTTTTCCTCAATCTTTCCTCCGAGAGGGTTTTTGTCCATAGCTTCTTTAACCTGCTTATTCGCGACATGTGTATAAATCTGCGTTGTGCCGAGATTTTCGTGTCCTAAAACCTCCTTTAAAACACGCACGTCTACGCCGTTTTGAAACATCAGCGTTGCGGCTGTATGACGAAGTTTATGCGGAGAGAAGCCCATTCCGTCCAATCCCGCTTTTTTTAGTGCGTTTTCAACAATTTCTTCGATTCTGCGGTTTGAAATACGCCTATTCAGCTTGCTCAAGAACAACGCCTTTTCACGAGAAAGGCTTTTATTATTATCAGCGAGCTTGATTCTTTCGCTTTTATAAGCATCTAATGCGGTAATACAAGCACGGTTAAGGTAAATGAGCCGTTCTTTACTGCCTTTTCCCGTGACCCTAACAGTATGAACAGTTTCACCGGTTTCAAAATCAATTTCTTGCTTACAATCGGTTATATTTAGTCCCGAAAGCTCGCTCAACCGCAGTCCGCAGTTAAGAAAAAGCGTAAGTATGCAGTAATCCCGTGCATCTGCAACACCTTTTTTTTCCGGCATTGTTTCAAGCAGAGCCTTTGCTTGCTCAAAAGAGAGATGTTTCGGGAGCGGCTTTTTAAGCGACGGCATTTCAAGGCGGTCAAGCGGACTCACAGAAAACCACGATTTATAATAAGTAAGATATTTATAAAACTGCCGTAAAGCTACGGCGTTTCTGGCGCGGCTTTTCGCGCTGTTATTTCGTACCGAGCTTACAAAGTGGAGAAATTCGAGTGCGTCACCAAGACCCGATTCTTTTATTACGCTTTCGGGCAGGTCGTGAATTTTAATTTTATCGAAATCATCACCGCTACACAATCCGTTTTTTTGCTTCATGAAACGGAAGTATTGCTTTAAGTCGCTGTAATAACTTTTAATTGTGTTTTCAGAACGACCTTTTATTGTAGACGCATAATTCAGAAACTCGAGTAAATATGACGGTGCATCGTCCTTATAGGATTGGTTATTCATTAACGCTCCCCTCAACCGCGCATAACTTTGATAATTCACCCGTTAATTAAAACAGGGAAGGTCTACGCGACTTTCTCTTTTTTGTTTATAATATCTAAATTTCCTTTATATTAGCGATATGAACACATGGTTTTGTTTAATAATATAAAATACGGTTTATGTCGCTACCTTTAAGATTTTAAAAACATAGTCAGACGGTAAAAAACAAACAAAATCGGAATGGAAAACTGCTTGTTTATTCACTGTTCATAAATCTGGCAGATGTTGTCATATGGTTTACGTGGCGATTTTTTTGTTTTTATCGGCGTGACGGATAAATGGAGCAGAAGAGCGAGCCTGTAAGTTCGGGAAAGTGAGCTAAAACGGTAGAAAACCCGCAAGGGTTTTCATCGTTTTGTGCGGACAGGAGAGAGATTCTATAGCCCCGTGGGGGATTCGTAAGAATCCCGCCGTTATTTTGTCGGGGGGGCGTTAAGCCCACCCGAACACTATGGGGGTACTACGACACCCCCATAGTGTTCAATGTTCACTAATCAAATATTTCAAACAACCGCATAACCATGCGGGTTTAATCAAAGAATCTAATCAAACAAATCATACGTCTGCTCTACAAGCGGGTTTGAGGTCATTTTGAAGCCTGAAAATCCTCAAATATTGCGCCAACTAATCAAAGGTTGCTGTATAAATTATACAGATAGTTATATAGGCTCTACGGGCGGTATTAAGGGGGCAAAAAGTAAACGTATAGAAATACATTATACAGAATGTATATTAAACCGCTTAAAAGTGCTTGACAACTAAGTATAAGAGTGGGAAGTTTAATTATTAATGCTATTTATTCGCTCGACATGATTTTCGAGGGTTTTCTCATCAGTTAATGATAGCGGTAGAAGGGCGTTATATATTTCATCTATATTTTCTAACGTGAATCGGGTCTCACTTGAGCTTATAATATTATTCAGAACAACAGCTAATTCATGTCTATTAAGAATAATAGTAGGCGTTCGCGAAGATGAAGGGATTTGCTTCAGTGTACAACCCTCGCCAAAAACTATAATAGAAAAAATATTATTAACAGGCATATTAAGGTATTTCGACAAGGCGTAAACGTGTGTGTTATTTTGTTTCATGGGATTGTAAAAATGATAACGTCTGCCACTTTTAAAAGTTTGCGTCCAGTGTGTAGCATCTTCACATCCATATATCCAACCACTGTAACTTTTGTTTTCTACCACGAAAATAAAAGATTCATGTATCATGACAATGTCGATTTCAGTAAAGTGACCTTTATTCATAGGGATATATAAATTACGAAGAATCTTTCGTGACCCTAATACTTGTGGTGATAAAAGAACATTATAAGTTAACCATTCGCCAATATCACCCCTACGTTCATTTATGGTTTGTTTGCGAATAGATGTAATTATTTTATTATTCGGGGTATTATTGCTTATAATCGCTAATATACCGATAATTATAAATGGCAAAAAGACAATGAGGTTAATAATTAATATAAAAACATAATAAAAAACAGATTCCATACATCAGCACCCATTCAGCAATTAATCACAAGGAATTGTTTCATCTATAGCCCAATTCTGAACCATTTGAAGCACCTCAAGAGAAACATCTAATAAGTCACCGTCATATCTTGTATGTAGTATTTTTGATATTCTCTGAATTTCGCTTAGTAAGTTTTTAACTGTGAAATATCTTCCGACAAGTAAATCAATGGGTATGTTATAAAAATCGGCGATTTTTCGTATAATTTCTAAGCTTGGCTCACTCCTGCCTGTTTCGTAAAAGCTGTATGCTCGTTGCGTAATACCTAAAACGTCAGCAATGTCTTGTTGCTTTAGTCCCTTTTGCTCCCTGAGCTTTTTTAGTGTTTCCGAGAATAGTGTCATTTGTGTACTCCTTTATTTTTAGTCAAAACCAACAATAAAATATAGAAATATTTGTACTATATGCGTATTGACATATAGTTAAAAATGTTCTATAATATAATCAAGGGACAGGGAAGCGAGTTACTTTATGAAAGGCTCAATAATAAAATTGAGTAACACCTAAATATCAAATGTAATTCGCTCTCGTCTCTAAAATCATAAAAACCGAGCGGTCGCGGAGAAACGGTCGCAGAAAGAAGAGGTATTAAACATGTACAGAGTAGAAGAAAACTCGAATCTTTATCACTGTGGTTATTTATGGCTCGTTTTAGATGAATGTGATAATATATTGAGTAAGCATGTAACAGAGAAATCAGCAAGAGAATATGCTAATAACCTCAATGAGCGTTATACACAAAAACACGATGCGGCAAGGAGACTTATGGAAATACGCAGAGAATTTTTAGAACTTTCTAAAATAATAGACATTGAAACTGTTTATTCAGATTCGATGTTGGGTAACATCATCAACATTTGCCAATTAGCACGGGAACGAAGACAAGTACGGGAAGGGGAAAGGAAATAGCTCCTTTCTACACCACATGCAGATAGATTATAACACAAAACAATACACATGTCAATAGCATGAAAGGAAAAATAATGACATCTATGAATACAGAGCGTTACAATTACCTCACGGAACTCTGCAAAGAGTGCCGAATAACAGCAGAGGGCAACCACCTCGGCTGTACAGCTTGTGAAGTATTCGCACACAAGCGAGTATTAGAAAGCCTGTACGAGGTCAAGGGTAAAATATTCAAAAGAAAGTACAGCTATAATTACACGTGTACACTGTGATAAGACTACGCAAAACAGGCGAGGTAAGCAGTATAAGCTTTGATGAGGTGAACGAAGCAAATCACGCATTTTACGTAGCTCTATTGTACGTAGATGAAGCGGAAAAAGATTTTATAGGATTGTTTGACGAAACGACCTTAATAAAAAATAACAGTGAAAGGAGTAACAAACATGATTTTAGTAGGGACATCAGTTAAAACGGGAGAATTTAACGGCAACAATTATCATAACGTGGTTTTCTTTGGCATCATTCCCGCACAAGGAAAAAATGTTACAGGACAACATGTTGAAATCGTAAAGGCGAAATACTCTGTTGTGGTTAGGTCTCTCAGAATATCCGAAGAAGAATTTAAAGACCTTCTCGGTAAAGAAATATGGTTTTCATACGACAAGTTCGGCGCGGTTGAACATATCAGCGTTATAGAACAAACAGAACAAGCGGTAGGTGCATAATGGAAGATTGCATATGCGGATTCACAGAAGAAATGGCGATAAAATTAAGCGACTTCATTAATTTCGCCACAGGATTTTTACAACTCATAATAGTTGTTATTGTTTTGGTAGCATTGTACAAGCTGTTAAATATATTTTTTTAAGAAAGGAGGAGTTGTTTAAATGACAGGTATGTGGGACAGCCTTACGGCTTCGATGTTCACGGGCATAGTACAAGATATAATCGGTTTACTTCCGATAGTTTTACCCGCTGTAGTCGGTCTGCTTGCACTTCGCAAGGGCTTGAATTTCGTTTTCGGCATGATTCGCGGAGCATAATAAGCGGTCGAGCAATAAGTATAACGTGCGGGGAATCGGTCAATTCTTCGCACGTTATTTTAAAAGGAGCTAATCAGAAATGATGAAATATAAACGGTTATTAAGTATAATCTTAGTCATAACAATAACATTAACGGGCGTGATTGTGCCGTCTGTAGTGGATTCTTCTGCCTACGCCGCAGAAATTGCCGAAGTGGCGCGAATAGCGTTTTTTACGCTATTACCTGTAATATTAGGTGCGTTGGCAGAGAGAGGATTCAGCCAAGCTGAAATTGATTACGCAGTAGCAGGCATACAATTTACGGAAAGCGGATTAATCGCACCCGCAAACTACACCCCTTCGGGTGAGGGAATTTTTTTAGATGATGTATTAGAAATACATAAGGCAATAAATGAAGCATGGGCAAACGTAATGGTTGATGCGTTAAGCACTGTAAATGTAAAAACTACGGAAGCGGGAAAAGTTTTTGCAGAATGGCTGATGAGTGATATTTTTGAGACCGCTGAAACAGCGGTAAGAGAAATATACGACATTAGAACAACAGAAATGGTTATAAACGGGATTAACTATCCTACGTGGATTGGAACGAGTTTTCCTTTTCAAGCGTTCGTAGACTTGGCAATAGATAACGGGAAATTGCCGACAAACAGACGAACGAAGATAGGAGCATTTTTTACATATAATGGTGATTTATATATAGAATGGTCTCTTAGTACACCAAGAGATGTGAACGGTTATTCTCAATCGTTTTCTTTTATGTTGCGAACATCAAGCGGGAGTATTAGTTCTGTGTCGTCTAAAATCATGCCCGGGTCTATAATGACATTACAGCCGGGCATTGTAAATTATTCGAACAGCCAATACAGGGAATTTACGCTAACCCCCAATTGGGAAAGAGTAGAAAGAGTTTTAGTCAGTAAATATTATAGGCGAATTAGAGGTAATGTACAGATTGACGCAACAGGAATCGGAATCCCGATAGAAGGATTTGTACTATTCCCGCCGACCGCAGACGGAATGCAGATTGACGATGTGTTGAAGCTCGGCAGTGATGCGGGGTTAGTTACGGGAAATGATGTACTGCCGAGAGATAGACCATATGTAGTTGACTGGTCTACGCCTATAACGGATTTAGCGAGGTGGGCGCAAGAAGACGGGTTTATAAAGACAGACAACCCTACGCTCACTTTTGATGATACGGGAACATTAGTAGAAATAGACGGGATAAGTCTTGACAATTTACATTCGATGTTAAGCGGTAACTTAACGGGAATACTCGGCATATTACAGGCTATATTTAATGGAATAATAAACCTTCCTACTCGAATAGCAGACGCTTTTAAGACGGCTTTTCAATGGATAGTAGATACTATAATAGGATTCAGAGATGTAGTTACAGACTTCTTTAAGGGCTTTTGGGAAGCGTTAAAAAATCTGATGTTGTCTTTATTCGTGCCAAGCGAAGGAGTAATAAATAATAATTTTAATTTAATGAAAAACCAACTATATGAAAAATTCCCATTAATACCACAATTATCGGAATTTATAAATAATGTGATAGACGTTTTGTTTATGAATAGAAACGAAGACGTACCAGTATTTATTATAAATTGGCACGGAAATGAAATGAAAATCATAGATTTTACATATTTTCAGCAATATCGAACATATATACACGGTTTTATTTTAGTAATCGCATATTTTTTTTATGGTAGAAAATTATTGAGGAAAATCCCTAAAGTATTAGGTGGTTTCCATTAATCCGAAAGGAGCATTAAAATGATAACCGAAGCAATTATAAATTTAATGATGTTTTTGCCCGAAAAGCTTATAGAAATGTTACCCGAATTAGAGTTTACAATCCCAAAAGTGGTTAACGACAACATTCTTAACGTCTTAAAAGGCGTTGCATGGGTATTCCCTACGGTGTTATTATTACCATTATTCGCATCATCATTAGCGGTAGACATGGCTAAAATAGTCATGGCAATTATCGCAAGAGTGAAAAGCTTTATACCCTTTATGGGAACGTAAGCATCGCCGAAATGTTCAAAAGCGTGAGCTTGAACATTTCGGCGGGTTACGCCCCATGAGGCAAACTTAGAAAGGTGGTTAATTATGCAGTTTATAACAGGAGTATTAAAATGGATATTATATATTTCATCGCCATTTTTATTTTCTTTAACAGTCTTCTATATCTTCTATCGCTTCATAAAAAAGATTAAGCCTATCAAGGGCGAAAGTAAGCGGGTCGGTTACGGAAATTTCATTTTTCGGTTGTTCATATTATTGCCAAAACAATTTGTATATGACCGATTGACGATGAATCCCGACATGTTTAAGGAGAGCGGGTTACATATTTTTGCAGGGGAGCAGGGAAGCGGGAAAACTATAACAGTTGCCTACATGCTCATGAGATTAAAGAAGATGTACCCTAAATTGAAAATAAAGACCAATTTCAGCTACAAGAACGAAGACGGAACTATAAAACACTGGAAAGACGTTATCGCATCAGAAAACGGCATTTACGGCGAGGTAGACGTAATAGATGAAATTCAGAACTGGTTTAATTCTTTACAGTCTAAGGATTTCCCGATAGAGATGATTACGGAAATAACACAGCAGCGGAAGCAGAAAAAGTGCATTTTCGGCACATCACAGGTATTTTCGAGAGTTGCGAAACCAATTAGAGAACAAACGATGATGCTGTACGAGCCTTTAACATTGTTTGGTTGCCTTACTATCGTTAGGGTCTATAAGCCATATGTTAAGGCAGACAGCGGACAGACGGATAAAAAGAAGCTTCGTAAGGTCTTCTTTTTCGTGCATAATGAAGAACTGCGAGAAAGCTATGATACGTATAAGAAAATAGAGCAAATGGCAATAGAGGGATTCAGTCCGAACGAAAGACTATATCAGACAGACCCCTCGGTTATAATCAATCAGCAGAAAAAAGGAATATTTAAGAGGTGATAAAATGCCGAGAGGTGGAAAGCGTGACGGTGCGGGAAAAAAGAAGGACACCGAAACAAATAAAACGACACATACAAAGCCGTTAATGCTCGGCAAGTCGGAACGTACCCGAAATTGGTTAGCGATAGTCTATCCCGACAGTGTACCCGACAATTGGCGTGATATAATCAATAAACATCATATCCAGTGGGTCGAAAGTCCGTTACACGATAAGGATATAAACCCTAAATTTACGGGCGATGAGGACGAGTTAGACCCCGTAAAAAAGGCACACTGGCATATATTAATGTGCTTCCCTTCGGTGAAATCATATGAACAGGTTATCGCATTAACAGACGCTTTAAATGCTCCGAGACCTGCGCCTTGCCAATCAACACAAGGTACTATTAGATATATGGTACATAAAGATAACCCCGAAAAGTATCAATACGAATGGAAAGACATCATCGCGCATAACGGCGCAGACCTTGAGACCCTGTGTAATTCTACCCATGCTGAAGTCATGCGAATACAGAAGGAAATAATAGCATTTATAAGGTATAACGACATAACAGAATTTGAAGACCTCATAAATTACTGCATAGATGAAGCGGAAACAGACTGGTATAATGTAATTGCCAATAAAAGTACTCTGTTTTTCCGAACTCTTTTGACCAGTCGAAGAAACAAAGCGATTAAACGAGAAGCTTGCAAAAATAAAATAGATATGTTACAATAGGTGAAAGACCTGACAAAAAATAAAAAATATAGCCAATCGCGTATAATTAATATAATTTACCCGTTAATAAAAACAGAGAAAGTCTATGCGACAATCTCTGTTTTGTTAACAATGTATAAATTAAACAAATAATGAAGACATGAAATAAATTAACGCTCCCCTCAACCGCGCATAACTTTGATTATACGCGGTTGGCTATATTTTTCTTTTTCGTCAGGTCTTTCACCTATTGTATCATATCTATTTTATTTTTGCAAGAATCTACTTTTTAAAATCCTCGGTATAAAATAAAAAAGCAGGGTTAATCCTGCTTTTTAAAACTTTTTATCCTTTTTCTGCATTCTTCATATGAAGGCAATTCAAGTCCCTCAACACAAGCCGCCTCTACTATTGCCTCGTATGCCTCTTCGAGCGTCTCAGCCTTACCAACATGTTTTGCCAACAGTGTCAGAATAACTTTCGTTTCATAAGCCATGATTACACCTCCTCTTTATTCCATTTTACCACGTTTATACTTTAGTTGTCAAGCACTTTTAAGGGAACGGCGTTTACCCGTCCCCTCTTGCTTTTTCTACTTCCTTTATTGCTTCTTCGTAAGGCAAAATTGTTACCCCTTCAACATTCGCCGCCTTCATTATTGACAAGTATACTTCTTTTAGCGTTTTCGATTTAATAACGGTGTCAGCTAACACGGAAAGTAATGCCTTTGTGTCATAAGCCATGATTACACCTCCTCTTTATTCCATTTTACCACTTTTATACTTAGTTGTCAAGCACTGTATATAATATACGAAAGTATGTTTGAGTTAAAACTTTTAAGTACCTTCCTAATAAGAGAGGTAATAAAAAAAATTTTTTTCTTCATATTTATGTAAATACTTGACAAAACGGAAAATAAATGTAATAATATGTGTATGTCTTATGAAAAGTTTGTATTAAATTTAGGAGGAACAGAACCATTATGAGAAAGTATTTAAAAATTGCGGCTGTTTTATTGGCGATGGCTATGACGCTGTCGTTGGCGGCTTGCAACACTGACAATGTAACCACCTCTACCGGAACAGGTACGGGTACAGGTCAGAAAATCGGTATTTCGATGCCCACAAAGAGTTTGCAACGCTGGAATCAAGACGGCGAAAACATGAAACGCGCATTTGAGGAGGCAGGATACGTGGTTGACCTGCAATTTGGCGGCGAAAACGAAGTTCCTATGCAGATTTCTCAGATTGAGAACATGATAGCGGGCGGATGTGAAGTTTTAGTTATCGCGGCTATTGACGGCGATGCAATGACTGAAGTTCTTGCCGAAGCCAAGGAAAAAGGAATCCCCGTTATCGCTTATGACAGATTGATTATGGGAACCGACGCTGTTACATACTACGCTACCTTCGACAACTGGAGAGTAGGAGAAATGCAGGGTCAATTCTTAGTTGAGAAATTGGATTTGGATAACGCAGAAGGTCCTTTCAACATTGAATTTTTCACAGGCGACCCCGGCGACAACAACATTAATTTCTTCTTTGACGGTGCAATGAGCGTTCTTCAGCCCTATCTCGACAGCGGAAAATTAGTCTCTCTGTCCGGACAGACTGAAAAATCCGTGGTAGCGACCCCGGGTTGGTCTACAGAAGCGGCGCAGGCGCGTATGGAAAACCTCATAACTTCTAACGATTATGCACCGGACAAAACACCGCTCCATGCAGTTATGTGTTCCAACGACTCGACTGCTCAAGGCGCGACTAACGCCCTTGTTAACGCAGGCTTTAATTTCCGCGACTTCCCTATTATCACGGGTCAGGACTGTGACGTTATCTCGGTTATTAACATGCTTGCAGGAACTCAAGCTATGTCCGTATTTAAAGATACCCGTACATTGGCAAACAAGGTTGTTGAAATGGTTGATGCTATTATGAAAGGCAGTGAGCCTCCCATTAACGACACAACAACCTACGACAACGGCACGGGCGTAATCCCCTCGTTCCTTTGTGAGCCGGTTATAGGCACAGTCGATAACATTCAGGAGCTGCTGATTGACACAGGCTATTATACTGAAGCAGAATTAGGTATGTAATATACCTCAAAAGGTTAACGGAGTGTTCCTGTATATAAGAGTATAGGAACCCTCTGTTTACCTTTATAAAAAGCAGACATGTTCGTAAAGCCGCCATGAGCGAATTTTCGAGCGGGTCTAATGCGGAAAGGATGGTAATTTTATTTATGGGCGAACCATTGTTGCGCATGAGAAGCATAACAAAGGTATTCCCCGGCACTAAAGCCTTAGACAATGTAAATCTGGAGGTTATGCCCGGGGAAATTCACGCACTCGTAGGCGAAAACGGGGCGGGAAAATCCACCCTTATGAACGTACTCAGCGGCGTCTACCCTTTCGGTTCATATGAGGGTGATATTGAGTACGGTGGTGAAGTACGCCGCTTCTCAAAAATAAAAGACAGCGAAAAAATAGGCATCGTTATTATTCACCAGGAGCTTGCCCTTGTCCCCTATATGACAATCGGCGAGAATATGTTCTTAGGTAACGAAAAAGGCAGTGCTTCCCGAATAAACTGGAGCGAAACATATGCCGCCGCCGATGAGCATTTAAAAGTGGTAGGACTGACGGAGTCCTCAAGAACCTTAATTAAGGATATAGGCGTAGGGAAACAGCAGCTTGTAGAAATCGCTAAGGCGTTGGCTAAAAATGTTAAGCTGTTAATTTTAGACGAACCGACGGCTTCGCTTAACGAAGAGGATTCTCAAAACCTTTTGAAGCTTCTGTTGAAATTTAAAGAAGAAGGTATGACCTCTATCATTATTTCTCATAAGCTTAACGAAATCGAGCAGGTTGCGGACAAAATCACGGTCATACGCGACGGCTCGACTATAGAAACCCTCACAAAAGGCGTAGACGATTTAAGCGAACCGCGCATTATAAAAGGAATGGTAGGACGCGAAATAAGCGACCGCTACCCGAAACGTCAAAGCAATATAGGCGACGTCACCCTCGAGGTCAAGAACTGGACGGTTTACCACCCGCTGTATAAAGGACGCAAGGTCTGCGACAATATCAGCTTTAATGTCCGTAAGGGTGAGGTCGTCGGTATTAGCGGACTTATGGGTGCGGGGCGTACAGAACTTGCCATGAGTATATTCGGACGCAGTTACGGAACAGGAATTTCAGGAGACCTGTACCTTAAAGGTCAGCGCAAGGAGCTGAAAACCATAAGAGAAGCTATTGACAACAAAATAGCCTACGTTACGGAGGACCGAAAGGGCGACGGTCTTATACTCAAGGACACTATAAGAATGAATATGACCCTCGCCAACCTGAACAGAATTTGTAAATTTACCGTAATCGACAAAGAGCGGGAAATTAACTACGCCACCAACTTTAAGGCAAGCTTCCGCGTAAAATGCGCGGGAATCGAACAAAACGTAGGTAATCTTTCGGGCGGAAATCAGCAAAAGGTCTTATTAGCAAAATGGATGTTCGCAAAACCCGATGTCTTAATACTTGACGAGCCTACACGCGGAATAGATGTGGGTGCGAAGTATGAGATTTATAACATTATCAACGAGCTTGTGGCAGAGGAAAAGGCAGTTTTGCTTATATCGAGCGATATGCCGGAGCTTCTTGGTATGTGCGACCGGATTTATGTAATGAACGAGGGCAGAATGGCGGGTGAACTCAGTAAAGAAGAAGCCGGTCAGGAAGTGATTATGTCACTTATACTACAGTCATGCAAAGGAGCTTAAACAATGAGTAAAGTAAAAAATTATTTGGGCAAGAGTTCAATGCTTATAGTCTTAGTTTTGGTTATGTTGCTTTTTGAAGCGTTAATCAGAGCAAACGGAAGCGGTTCGCTCTTCTCTCCGGCTAATATAAACAACTTTATAAGCCAAAACGGTTATGTTATAATCTTGGCTACAGGTATGTTGCTGTGTATTCTTACCGGCGGTAACATCGACCTTTCGGTAGGAAGCGTTGTTATTTTAGTCGGGGCTTTTTCGGGAATTTTTATCGTAAACATGGGTATGAACCCCTATCTTGCAACTTTCCTTTGTCTTGCAATAGCGACACTCATCGGCGCGTGGCAGGCGTTTTGGATAGCTTATGTGCGAATCCCGCCCTTTGTTACCACTCTTGCAGGTATGCTTATATTCCGCGGACTTGCCCTTGTCATAATGGACAGTAAGAACATAGGTCCCTACCCTGACAGTTATAAGAATATGTTTAACAGCTACATACCTTTACCTTCAAAGGAAATTGATATAGATGGGGTTGTTAACTACATTCCGCCGCAACCCTCGGAAACGCTCACGGTGTCAATCATTTTCGGTGTAGTTGTTTGTCTTGCGTTAATAATAGCGCAGGTTGTCTCCAGAATCATGAAAATTAAGAAAGAATACGCAGTTGAACACATTGCCCTTGTTATCGCAAAACTTGTAGCTGTGAGTGCGGTTGTTATGTTTTTGGCTGTCCGTTTAGGCGAAAACAGGGGTGTTCCTGTTCTGCTTCTGATATTGGGAGCAATTGTTATGTTCTACGCTTATTTTACCCAGAACACTGCCCCGGGACGTTATCTGTATGCTATGGGCGGTAACGAGAAAGCGGCTCGCCTTTCGGGTATAAACACGAAAAAAATGATGTTTTTCGCTTATACCAATATGGGATTTTTAGCCGGCGTTGCCGCGCTTGTCAGCGTTGCACGGTTTAACCAGGCGAGTACCCAGGCGGGTCAGGGCTTTGAGCTTGACGCAATCGGCGCATGTTTTATCGGCGGAGCATCGGCATACGGCGGGGTCGGCAGGGTCGGCGGCGCGGTTATCGGTGCGGTCTTCATGGGTGTACTGAACATGGGGATGTCGATACTCGGTGCAGACCAGAATCTGCAAAGGGTTATTAAAGGTTTAGTACTGCTCGCCGCTGTAATATTCGATGTACTTTCTAAAAACCGTAAACAAGCGACTTAACATGTAAAACAATAAAACAACAAAACCCGTCCGCGTTCAAAGCAGACGGGGTTTTTGTTTAGTAAATCTTTATATCTCACCCATAATTCCTGCCACGAGTTTCAAAATATTCAGCGCATCTGTCGCTGTGAATTTGCTGTCGCTTCTTGAGCTTGTCAGAAACTGTTGAAGCGGGTTAAGTTCGGTTTTTCCTGCGAGTGCTTGAAGAAGTAAGAACGCATCTTCCTCTGTGACTGTTCCCGTACCTGTGAGGTCGCCTGTTTGCGCTATGACTACGATATAATCCCCTGCGGCAGGTATGTTTATTGCCGCTGTGCCGTCCGTATTTACCGTTGTTGCCGAAACGACTTCAAACTGTTCTGTTTCAGCGTTATACCGCATTAGAACTGCATTTTGCCCTGCGTTATCCGAGCTTGCAATTATTGTCTGAATACCTGCTTCATCGGCTCTGATTTGGAATATGGGCAGGTTTTTGGCGATTTCTTGAATACGCAGTAAAGGTATGTCTACTATAAGAGTAGATATGCCTCTTTGTACCATAATCGGAGTTGTTGAAGACGTTGTCGGTCTTGAGGGCGACGTGGCAGTAGGAGGACGCGAAGTAGGTGCAGGGGTTGAATAGTTCGGAGCCGGTGTTGTAGGCGGAGGGGTTGTTGTTGACGTTGGTGGAGTTGAAGGCGGAGGAGTGGTTGTGGTTACGGGAGGTGGTGGGAGCGGCGAACCTGTAGTTACTTTAATAAAGTTTTGCGAAATTACTTCTATCTTACTATCCCACTTCCCTGCTTCATTTGCTTTCCAATTGCTCAGAGAAATGCTGCTATCGGAATCAACGCGCCGAATTGTCGCCGTTGCTGTATAATACCCATCGCCAAGCGCCGCTATTGTTTGGTCTCTGATTGTTAATATCGTACTGCCCGCTTCTGCGTAATAATCGCCATCGGTAGGGTCGCCTTTTACGGTTCCTCTTTCTTGTAATACACCGTTTATGTAAAACTCATGAAACTCCCAGCCTTCATCATCTTTTGAAAACGGTGCGTCAAGAGTCATTATCGCAGGGGCGATAAGATTGCCGCCGGTTCCTACTTCAATTATACCCGAAACGCCGCCAAGTCTGCCGCCCTGCTCAAATCCGAAAATTCCGGTAATATCGGAGCCGGCGGTGGGGTCATAATCTTTAGGAATCAGCGTAAGCGTGAAATCAACCGTAACATTATATTTGTCGCTTGGATAACCCGCCGGGTGTGCGGTTATCTTAAAGGCTTTACCGTTATACTCATCTATAATATTAGGGTCGGTGACAACGCCATAAATCGTACCGGGGATATGGTTGCCCGTATTGTCGGTTTGTAAAGTAAGCCCTGCGGGAAGAGCCGGAGCTATCGAAAACGTCATGCCATTATTGTTAGGAATCGATGTGTTAAAAGTAAATTCAACGGGGACATTTTGATGGATTTCGGGCGGGTTTTCACTCATAGATTCCGCGCGGGCTTGAAAAAACCACCGTGTGTAACCGACTGTGTGCGCCCACTCAATCGCAGGTGAATCATATATGCCGAAAATTATTAAGTCGTCAACGGTGTTGGATATAAGCCCGGTGCCGGGTATGGTGTACACGGGGAAATTAGTTACACTCTCCGGAATAAAAATATCATCCAAATTCGGGCATCCTAAAAAAGCATTTTCGCCAATAGTTAAAAGGGTATTCGGAAAAGTTATTGAAGAAAGAGCGGCATTATAGGAAAATGACTCATACCCTATGGATGTAAGTTTCGTGTTTGATAAATTTATTCCATCGCGTCCGAGTTCCGAACAACCATTAAACGCATTATGCCCGATTTCTTGAAGATAGCCCGGAAAAGTTATTGATTCAAGTTTGTATGCTCCATTAAATGTATTATCTTCTATAGTTGTAAGTTGCGTACCCGATAAATTTACCTCTTGAAGGGTAACGCAATTCAAAAACGCACTTTGCCCGATTGTTTGAAGGGTATCGGGTAGTAAAGTTAGTGAATTTAGACCGGAATTAAAAAATGCATATTGTTCAATAGTTGTAAGTTGCGTACCCGATAAATTTACCGTTTGAAGCCAACCGCAAAGACTAAATGCATATTCCCCGATTGTTAGAAGACTACTCGGAAAAGTTACACTTCTAAGTTCCCCGTATTCCCGAAACGCATGGCTGCCAATATCGGTTAATTCATCGGGTAGGATAAGAGCGGTTATTTCGTCTTTGTAGTTACCCCACGGATAATCGGGCACCAACTCCGGTTTTTTCCAAGTTTTAGAGCCGCCATTAATGGTAATGGTCAAAACGCCGTCCACCAAGTCCCAGTTCCAACCCGCTTCATCAAAAGTTCCGCTGTCCGTAGGTCCTACAGGCGCGGCTGACACCGTCAAATTAAACTCAGTACGGCTCAGAATTATATCTAAAGCTAAGACGGTAAGACATAGAGCCAATGCCGTCATAAGCCCTATCGAAATAAACCTTTTCATACTAAAAATCCTCCCAAAAAATTAATTGAAATATACTTACTATATTTACTTGTGTGGGTACTATAATAATATTTTACATGGTTCGATTAATTTTGTCAAGATTCTTTAGTAAACGACTATTATTTCCGAGTAGGATTACAATAGATGTGTTAAACTTCGCCGCTCGTTTTCTGCTCCGTAATCCTCTGCCGGATTATATCATAAATAAACGCTTTGTCGCGTTTGCCGATTCCTACAATTTCAAGGGTCTCACTAAGCACCTTACCTATGGCGGTGATTTCAATGCTCTCATTGGTGACGGTATACACAACTCTGTGTCGTGCCTGATTAAAATAAAGCTTATAATAACCGCGTAAATCCCTTCCGTTCTTGTTTTCGAGTTCAATGCCGAGCCTTTTGCCTGCTTTTTCCAACTTACGGAGTAACACCCCGCACTCGGTACGTAATTCCTTTGTAAGCCCGTCAAAATCTGCTTTTGATGCCTCGGTGAAATTGACTTGAATATTTTTCATGAATAAATCTCCTAATATTTATTCAAATAATTATTGACAAAATCATTTGAATGTGATATAATGAAAAAAATGAATGAGGAGGTGCTTGCAATGCAAATCGCCGCAAACGCAATAATCCCGATTACGGATGCCACAAAGCATTTCAAGACTGCTTGCGATAAAACAAAGGAAATGGGGACGACTTTTATTTTCAAGAACAATCGCCCCGACATCGTAATGATGGATATTGCCCGATATGAGCAGTTGATTTCGGTGTTGGACAGCATGGAACATGCTGAGATTGGGGAGTTAATCGCACGGCGCAAGGTGGTAGACAGTGGTAACCGCTATTCACTTGATGAGGTTGTAGGCGGACTTTAACGATTAATATCTCCGATACGCCGCCATAGGTATAAATTTATGGCGGTTAGCTTTATGGAGGTCTTCGATTTTCTCTTTTATCCTTTCGTCTTCGCATATCCCCACGCGAATATACCTGTCGAGAACATCATAGGTAAAGCCTAAATTTTCTTCATCGGTTCTACCGCACAACCCGTCGAGCGGTGTTTTATCGACAAATATTGAAGCGAGACCTATTTCCCGCCCTATAGCCTTAACCTCAGTAACGGTCAAATCCGAAAGAGGGCTGAAATCACCCGCCGAATCCCCGAATTTTGTCGCATAGCCGACATAATCCTCGCTGAAATTGCTCGTGTTCGCTACCCTGCCCCCGACAATGGCAGAAACCATGTATAACGCCGCCATTCGCATACGTGCGGGTGTGTTAAATATCGCAATAGTGTTTGGTTCATATCCTGCCGTTTTTGCTTGCGTGTATAATGCTTCCGCCGCTTCACCGATGTTTAGTTCAATTTTCTCAATTTTCAATTTTTGGCAAAGCATATGCGAAACGTCTATATCGTCCTGCCTCCCCTGCGGCATAAGCACGCCGATAACCCGTTCCCGCCCGATAGCCTCAACGCACAGCGCGGCGACGACAGAGCTGTCCTTTCCCCCGCTTATACCAATAACGGCTTTCGTTTCGGGCGGAGCGTTATTCTCAAAATACTCCGCAATCCAAGCGACTATTTCGCTTTTGACCCTTTTCGCGTCAAACAATAAGTCCATTTAAAATTTACCTCCGTGTAATCTGCCGCGTATTTCCTGTAGGCTCTGCTCCTTTAACATCTTACCATCCCGAAATACAGCCACGAGCAGATTATCGCCCGAAAACTCTTGGACGGTTTTCGAGTTAAAACCGTCTTTGCACTTAAATTCTCCGCTCTCGTCACGGTACACCACGTACATACCTCGTCCGGATTTCTTAAAGTTTTCTGTATCGGTTTTCGGCTCTTTATAAATAGGAACGGGAGAACCGTTTATTTCGCAATAGGTGGCTTTTACGGCGATTCCGTAAGTGTCCCGCGTATGCGGTAACGGCTCACCGTTCTGCTCTGTACACTGCATTGAATAACTGCCGGAAGCGAGAAAAACATTGTCACATGAAAAGCCGTTTTCTATAAGGATTTCAAAAATTCGAGTCGCCCTTTGCGGCGTTATTCCGTCGCCGTATATTATCTTTAAGTGCGAATCGAGAACCTTAAAGCCTTTTGAATTGAGCCTGCCGCCAAAACTTTTCCATAGCTTAAATACAGACTGTGTGGATATTTCTACGGGGTCGCCGCTGTCGCCCCTGATTCCTATATACCCGCCGTGGTTAAGAATTTCCTGCTTACAGGCGGGTAAAATATTTTCAATCATATTCATATAGTCATAGCTGTCAGATACCATAGAAAAGCCTGTTTCGGGGTAAATCTCAGTGAGAAGCCGCTTTACCATAGTTATTTCATCACCGTCTGCGGCGAAATTACTGCTCATCACGGAATGTTCGGTAGAAACCGCGCCGAAAGCTACAGGCTCGTTTTCCGCATCGCAATTATAATATCGTTCAAGGTAAATAATAGCGGGTACTGTCGCGGTATTAACGAAAGAAAGACAGAATCCCGCGCTTGATTTTACCGCACTTTCGCAGCTCTCGGAACCCCGCATACTGAAGTCGCCCATGGCTCGGTTACGCGGAACATCGTCGTCAACGCTTATTTCGTAGTACTTGTTTACGATTTGCCTGTATTTGTAACCGACATTCGCGGAAATCTGGGTATGCCACAGCGTACAGCAAAGCAAGGTTTCGAGCGTGTTAACAAGCCACGCAAAGTCCTCATGCGTGTTGGAAATCTCTATCATCGGTACTTTAACCGGGATTCGCTCCCCTTCGTCAACCGCTTTTATTTCAATCGGTAAATAACCCAAATCGTGCAGTTTTTCTATTTTTTCATAATCCACTACGCCCTTTCCGAGCGTGGTATCGAGAATACGCCTGTATTCGCCGATAACCTTTTCTTTTTTTACATCAAAGAAATTTTCGTTAAAGGCTTTGATAAGATATTCTTTAATAAAGCTCTGTAACCCGAACATCGTAAGTTTATCGTCTCCGCATATTTTTGACATACGCGGCGTGTAATATGATACTATCTTAGTAATGCCCTTCGGGTACTGTTCATGATGGGTTGTTTTATAAAAATCAAGCAACAATAACGGATTCACATTAAACATCCCGACTTTCTCCAATCATTTCAACATGGCACATTTTCATAGTCAATAGTGCCGCCTTATGGCTCTCTTCCGACACGCCCGCGCAACAGCTTTGGTCTACCGTAATTTTGACCTCCGGTAATCGTGCCTTTAAAATTAATGCGTTAGAAACCACGCAAATATCGGTACACAGCCCGCAGAGCTCGATTTCTTCGTAATTTTTCGCGGCTATATATTCAGCTAACTCAAGCGAGCCGAAGCTACACTTATTTATAATCTCACAGCCTTCTGTTTCAAGCTCGGGTGTGATTAAATGCCCGTCTGTACCTTCTATACAGTGGGGTACGGGTAAGAGTCTGCCTTCCTGTGTTTTCATATAATCGGCTGTATGGGTGTCGCGTGTGAATATAATCGCATCGCCGTTTTTCCTGTATTCATCTGTTTTTAGTTTTACGGCTTCGACTATTTCCTGTGCCTTGTCAGAGCCGAGTGTGCCTGTTATAAAATCGTTTTGCATGTCGATGACGAGTAAGAGTTTTTTCATTTTTTTACACCTAACCTTTATTTTATCTGCCTGTAGCTGTGTTTCTTCTTGTACATATTCTAACACATTAAGTTATTTAAGTCAATATGTCGTTCGGTATTTAATCCCGCTCCCGTTCATACTATATAACGGGGGTGAAATTATGGTATGTTGTTTCGAGGATTTACGTTGCAAAGAAATAATAAACATAAAAACAGGCTGTAAAATAGGTTATCCCGATGATATAGAGTTTGAGAGCTGTACGGCAAAGGTCATAAAGCTGATTGTTTACGGCAGGTCGAGATTTTTCGGACTTTTCGGGCGGGAGGATGATATTATTATACCTTGGTGCGATATAGAAATCATAGGCGAAGACACGATTTTAGTAGCCTGCGACCTCGCACTAAGAGGAAAAAAGTTAGGATTCGTAAAAAACTTTATAAAATGATTGACAAACGCCCCGCTTTTATGTTATACTTTTAAAGCTGATTAAAAAATCGGCAATTTCAGCACGCTGCATTGTTTTTATTGCGCAAAGCGGAGGCTTTGTGTTTATGCGGCGGAGGAATAAATTAAAACAAAGGAGGATATTACGCAAATGGCAGTAGTATCAATGAAGCAGCTTCTTGAAGCGGGTGTTCACTTCGGGCATCAGACAAGACGCTGGAACCCCAAAATGGCGCCGTATATTTTTACGGAAAGAAACGGAATCTACATCATAGACCTGCAAAAGACCGTTAAAAAGCTCGATGAAGCCTACAATTTCATACACGAGGTAGCCGCAGAAGGCGGAGAAATCCTTTTCGTGGGTACAAAAAAGCAGGCAGTCGATTCAATCAGAGAAGAAGCGGAACGAGCAGGCGCGCATTATGTTAACGCCAGATGGCTCGGCGGTATGATGACTAACTTCAAGACGATTCAAAGGAGAATCAGGCGGCTTGAACAGCTTCAGGAAATGGCGGGAGACGGAACTTTTGACTTACTCCCCAAAAAAGAAGTAATTCAGCTTAACCTCGAAATCGAAAAGCTTGAAAAATTCCTCGGCGGGATTAGAAACATGAACGGATTACCCGGCGCATTGTTCGTTGTTGACCCCCGTAAGGAGAAAATCGCCGTTGCAGAAGCAAAAAAGCTCGGCATCCCCGTAGTCGCGATTGTGGATACGAACTGCGACCCCGACGAGATTGATTATGTTATACCCGGAAATGACGATGCTATAAGAGCAGTAAAATTAATAGCGGGTGCGATTGCCGATGCTGTTATTTCAGCGAGAGGCGGGGTGATTGGCGAGGTCACACCCCCGGCGGAGCAGGAAGAAGTCAGTTCAGGCATAGCGTACACAGCTGAACCGGACGAACCCGAAAAAACCGAAGAAACGCCGAATCCCGAAAGTGAAACGGTTGAAGCCGCACCGGAAAATACAACAGAAGAGTAAACAGGAGGAAACAAAAATGGCTATTTCCGCACAGGAAGTAAAACAATTAAAAGAGCTGACAAACTGCGGTATGATGGACTGCAAACGCGCGCTTGAAGAAACGAACGGCGATATGGACGCCGCAATTAAATATCTACGTGAAAAAGGTCTGGCAAAGGCGACGAAAAAGGCGGGCAGAATAGCGGCTGAGGGCTTGGTATTCACTAAAATCAATAAGGAAAAAGGAATCGGCGTAGTCGTTGAAGTAAACAGCGAAACAGACTTTGCGGCGAAATCTGATAGGTTTATCGAGTTTGTTGAGCAGGTAGCGGATACTATACTCGAAAACGATGTTAATGACGTTGAGGCTCTTAAAGAATGTAACGCTTTCGGAAGTAATGAGAAATTAGCAGACGTTTTAATAGAAAAAATTGCTACTATCAGCGAAAATATTCAAATAAGACGTTTCGCAAAATTACAGGGTGATTTATTCTCATATGTACATGACGGCGGCGGGAGCATAATAGGTACGATTATAAAACTCGAATCAGACGACAGCGCAGACCCTGCTGTAGCTGAATGTGCAAAGAATTTGCTTCTTCAAATTACTGCGAGCGGTCCGCAATATGTATGCAGAGACGATGTTCCGCAGTCGGCGATTGATGAGGAAAGAGATACCCAAATGGGTGTGGTCAAAAACGAAAACGAAGCAAAGCCGAAACCGCAAAACGTACTCGAAAAAATTGTCGAGGGCAGACTCAGAAAATTCCTTGAGGAAATATGCCTGCTTGACCAACCTTACGTTAAAGACCCGGACGTAACCGTAGCCAAGTATATTGAGTCAGTCGGCAAGAACATTAAGATTGTTAAGTTCGTGAGATACGAAAAAGGCGAGGGAATCCAAAAGAAAGAAGATAACTTTGCAGATGAAGTCGCCTCAATGATAAATAATTAACAAATAATACCTTGGCGTAGACGTCGGATTTGACGTTTACGCCAAATTTTATTGTTGACTTAATCACTATTTTATATTATAATTAAACATAGAACATATGAAGACTGGAGGGGATTTATATTTACGGTAAAAACTTTTTTCTGCCGCACAAAAAAGATGCGGCAGAAGTACGAACAAAGAAATTAGATTCGTCCGCTCCGATAATCATTAATATGACCCAGGGCATAGGCACGCCCTGCGTTCCTTTAGTTAAAGTCGGAGATTTCATAAAAACAGGGCAGCTTATAGCGGACAGCGAGGCTTTTGTTTCCGCGCCGATACATTCGAGCGTAACGGGAAAGGTATCGGCGGAAAGAAGCATACTCGATATAAACGGAAACCGTGACGGGGCTATTGTGATAATCCCCGAACAAAAGATAACTATGTGCGACAAAATTAAACCGCCCGTGATTGAAAGTCGCGCGGATTTAATAAAAGCGGTTAGAAATAGCGGACTTGTCGGACTTGGCGGGGCGGGCTTCCCTACCCATGTAAAACTTAGTTACGACCCTGAGAAATTCAATATAGATACATTGGTTATAAACGGTGCGGAGTGCGAGCCTTACATAACGAGCGATTATCGCGAGTTTATGGAAAACGCCGAAGATGTGATAAACGGTGCTAAACTCGTTATGAAATGGTGCGAAATCGAGAGAACTATAATAGGGATTGAAAAAAGTAATCCTAATGCGATAAGGCATATGCGCGAGGTTATTGAAGAAAAAAATGAGAAAAATATAACCGTTTGCCCGCTTCCCACAAATTTTCCGCAAGGTGCGGAAAAAGTATTAGTTTATAATACGACACGCAGGGTCGTTAAGGAAAGACAGCTCCCTATGTCGGTAGGGTGTGTTATCCTTAATGTATCGAGTACGGCTTTTATTGCACAATATGCCCGGACAGGCATACCGCTGATTTCCCGCCGTTTGACGGTTGACGGTAATATCGTCAATAAAGCCTCAAATTATTCGGTACCCATAGGTATGACGTTAGGCGAGCTTATGAAAAAGGTTGACCTGAGACTTCAGCCTGACAGAATTATATATGGCGGTCCCATGATGGGTAAGAGCGTGTATGACCCCGATACTCCCATATGTAAAACAACGGGTGCGGTATTGTTTTTTAAGAATTTACCCGAATATAAACCGACGGCGTGTATTCGTTGCGGAAAATGTCTGCGCGCTTGCTCTATGAACCTCATGCCGACAGAATTTATGAAAGCATATGAGATGCGGGATTTAAAGATGATGAAAAAACTTAGGGTAGACCTGTGCATGGAATGCGGCTCCTGTTCTTATATATGTCCCGCACGGAGAAACCTGACGGAACGAAACAAATTAGCCAAGGAACTCTTACAAAAACTTGAAAAAAATAACAAGGAAATTAAAACTAAATGAACAAGCTAATTATCGAGCCATCACCGCATATAAGAAGCAAGAATACAACAGATAAGATTATGATGCGCGTGTTGATTGCGCTTGCGCCGGCACTCGCTATGTCTGTTTACATATTCGGGATAAGGGCTCTCTACTTAAGCATCGTTTGCATGGGTTCGTGTATAATCTTTGAAAGCCTTTTCCGCCGTTTTGTGAGAAAGGACTTCAGCATTGACCCTTCACCCGCTGTAACGGGGTTGTTGCTTGCTTTTTGTCTGCCTGTTACCCTGCCCTACTATATCGCAATTATCGGTTGCTTTGTCGCTATCGTGGTAGTGAAACAACTCTTCGGCGGACTCGGACAGAATTTCGCGAATCCTGCGGTTGTAGCGAGAATCGTCCTTATGCTGTCCTTTACTTCGCAGATGACCTATTGGGTTTCTCCGTTTTGGTATAGAGATGATGTCGATACTATTACGAGTGCGACGCCCCTTGCTGTTGAAGCGGGCGAACAGCTCCCCGGCTTGTGGGACTTACTCATGGGTTTTCATAGCGGCTCGTTCGGCGAGACAAGCATTATAGCTCTTTTAATAGGCTTTGTTTTCCTGCTGATGACGAGGGTAATACGTGTCGTAACGCCTGTAGCCTTTGTCGGAACAGTCGCACTCGGCGCGTTTATTGCGGGTGAAAATGTCGGGCTTCATGTACTTTCCGGCGGACTCATTCTCGGCGCGGTGTACATGGCTACAGACTACTCCACAACTCCGGTATCAATGTCGGGAAAGTTTGTTTTCGGAGTTGGGTGCGGGATTATAACCCTTGCGATACGGTTCTTTTCAGACATGCCCGAAGGTGTTTCATACGCAATCCTTATTATGAACATACTGACTTATTATATAGATAAAATAACCTTCCCGCGTCCTTTCGGTATGGTCAGAGAGCCTTCGGTTTTCTTTAGAAAGAAAAAAGAGGAGGAAACAAAAGATGTCTGATAATAAAAAGAAGCTTGATTATAAACCTGTGTTGGTTCTTACTTTGATAGTCACAATAACCGCCTTAGTGCTTATAATCGCAGAACGCGGAATCCGAACCGATGAAAATACTTTAGGCGGTGTACTCGGCGAAAAGTGTATCCTGCTTATGGGTGACGGAGAATTTGAAATTGTACTTGACTGGCTTGAGGCAGGTTACACAATCGAGAGACCTAAAGAAATAGCGAAGCTGATAATAAACACCGATAATAATACAATCGCTTTTCAGGTGATTACAAAAGGCTACAACAAAGACGGCTTAAATATTTTAGTCGTTATGAATGAGGACGGGAGCGTCAGAGACCTTGAGGTCGTGAAAAACTCTGAAACGCCGCAAATCGGAACAAAAGTTAATGAGCGTAGTTTTCTTGAAAACTTCATCGGACAAAGCAAAGACGTAAGGATAGTAAAAGCTCAGCCCCGTAATGCGGGGGAAGTCGCGGGGATAACGGGTGCAACGAAATCTGCACGAGGTGTTGCGGATGCTGTGAATATTGCGATAAGCACCTATGCGGAGTTATTTAATGCGGAAGGGGTTGAAGACAATTAATAAGTATTTTAGTATTTTTTCAAAAGGCGTGATTAAAGAAAACCCTGTCTTCTTTACGCTTCTCGGAATGTGTCCCACGCTTGCGCTGACATCGTCAGCGGAAAACTCCGTAGGTCTCGGAATTGCGACGATGTTCGTTTTGACCTGCTCTAACATAGTTATCTCCCTGCTGAAAAATCTAATCCCCTCGCAGGTAAGACTGCCGTGTTACATAGTGATAATATCGGGCTTCGTTACTTTTGTCGGGCTGATGCTGAAAGCATTTTTACCTGACCTGTATGACCAATTAGGTATCTTTCTGAGCCTTATTGCGGTGAACTGCGTGATTCTCAGCCGTGCAGAAGTATTCGCAAGTAAGAACGGCGTCTTAGCTTCCGCTTTTGACGGACTCGGAATGGGACTCGGCTTTACGCTCGCGCTTTTTATAATGGGTACAATAAGAGAAATTCTCGGTACGGGAACGTGGTTTAATATTGCTTTACCGGAACTTTCGGAGCCGATGACAATTTTCATTTATCCTGCGGGCGGGTTTTTCACGCTCGGCTTTGTAATAGCCGCCGTGAATAAGTTTATGAAAAGGCGTCCGCACAACATAAGCTGTGACAATTGTCCGCATAAGGGAATGTGCCGAAGGGGTGAGGAAGAATAATGGATTTAGCAAGAAATCTGATAATAATACTTATAACCTGCGTTTTAACCGAGAACTTAGTGCTTTCGCAGTTTTTAGGGGTCTGCCCTTTTTTGGGGGTATCCAAGAAAACATCGAGTTCGCTCGGTATGGGACTCATGATTACGTTTGTTATGGTCTGCGCCACTATGTTGACCTATCCTATTTACAATTTCATTCTCATGCCGCTTAATATAGAATTTATGAACACTATTTCGTTCATTCTTATAATCGCTCTGTTCGTGCAGTTAACGGAAATGATTTTAAAAAAGCATTTGCCGCCGCTGTATAAGTCGCTGGGTATTTATCTCCCGCTTATGGTGACTAACTGTGCGATTTTAGCCGTAACAATTCTTAATGTGTCAGGCGATTTCAACTTTGGTGAAGCTCTTTTTAACGCCTTCTGTTCAGGAATCGGTTTTCTGCTCGTTATGCTTATATTTTCGGGCGTCAGAGCAAGAATGGAGCGGTGTGATGTCCCTGTTTCGCTTCGCGGTATGCCGATTACCTTAATAGCGGCGGGAATAGTCTCAATTTCTTTCTTAGGCTTCGGCGGTATAGTGGAAGGAATCTTCGGAGGTTAGAATTTATTATGATTGTTATTCAATATGTTATACCTGTATTAGTTTTTCTGCTCGTAGGCGGCGCGGCGGGCTTCGCCTTGACCTTCGCGGCGAAGACGTTCGAGGTAGAAAGTGATGAAACCGTAAATCTGATTCTCGCCAACCTACCGGGAATCAACTGCGGAGCCTGCGGTCAAGCAAGCTGTGAGGCATATGCGGAAGCGGTAAAAAACGGCGATTGCGCCCCTAACCTATGTAAACCCGGCGGTATCGAAACCGCAATGGGTATAGGCGCGATTCTCGGTATAGACGTTAAGCCCGGTGAGCGTGAAACGGCGTTTGTACATTGCGGGGGCGTTACTACCGAGCATAAGTTCTCATACGTCGGTACGCTTAGCTGTGTTGCGGCGAGCCGCTATTATAACGGAAAAGGTAACTGTAAATCGGGTTGTTTGGGATTTGGCGACTGTAAGCGTGTTTGTGCTTACGGCGCGATAAGTTTTGTAAACGGCGCGGCTGTAATTGAGCGTAAACGGTGTTGGGCTTGCGGAATGTGCATCCCTGTATGCCCGAATAACCTGATTTCTTTGCGAAAACACAGTGAGCGAGTAAAAGTCATGTGTCGTTCGAGCGACAGCGGAAAGGAAACCCGCGCCATATGTTCTAACGGTTGTATCGCTTGCGGTATATGCGTAAAAAAATGCCTGAAAGACGCTATTAGAATTGAAAACAACTGCGCGGTTATTGATTATGAAATTTGTAACTCCTGCGGCGTTTGCGCAAAAACTTGCCCTACGAAATGTATTTCCGTTGACGGATATAAAAGAGCGGAGGCAAATTTAAGAGAGGTTGACGCAACGGGCGATGAAGAGATTCTGCCGGTTTAATTAAATTCTCGTTTTTCATCAGCCGTTTTTATTAAAATCACAGCCATAATTAAAAGAGAAACCGATGCAATAGGATTTCCCGCGTTTGTCGGGATTATGACGTTCTTTGTGCTGACCGTCACGTATGTCGTAAAATCGAAAAACGTGATAATAAGCTTACAAATAATCGATGATAATAACGCCGCGGGTATACGCCATAAAAAAAATCTCTTCAGCGGAAATTTTCCGCTAACGAGTGCGTTAATCTGGGTTAATATACAAATTCCGCCCGTTGAAAACAAAGCCGCGAGCAGTGGCAGATTAGATAAAACAGGGGCAAACCGAGCGGCACTGCTTATCTCCAAAACCGCAAAGATAAACTCATACCGCAACCCCAAAAACCTAAGCGTACCCCCTATCACCCCAAACGCAACAACGACCGCGCAAACTGTAAACAGTGCAGAGCTTGCCGATAAAACCGATGAAATAAAAACATCACCCGAAAGTTGTACGGACGAATTTTTTAATTCGTTCGTTATTTTTTTATTTTTAATATTCAAAAAGACGGCAATCAAAACACAAGAAATAAGGTTTGAGAGATATACCGCCGCTCCGAGCCTCGCATTAGAAAAAATGCCGATTCCGACTATGGAGATTACGAACCCCGGACTTGGGCAGTAACAGAAGGCGAGCAGGTTTTTATTTACCATATCGGAAGAGCCGCTCGAAATTAATTTTGCTCCGACAGGATAACCGCCGAAAAGACTAAGCAGAAAAATTCCGAATTCTTCCTCGCTTAGTCTGATTATATGGCGGAAAATCAAATAAAGAGGTCGGAAAATAAATCTGTAAAGCCCGCTTTTAAGCAAATATGTCGAAATAGCCATGAAGCCGAATAAAGCCGGAATTATTGTATAAAGACAGACCTCGACCGCTTTTATTATTTCAGCTGTCATGTCCTTAGCATCGAAAATAAGAGCGGATAAAAGCAGAACACAAGAAAATACCGCCGCCGCCGCTTTTGCGTGTTTTTTCATTTTTCAGACCTCATATCGTATAATAAATATATGAATTTTAAATGCCTGTACAACATATATATTTTAAAGTTAAATCTTATAGACATAGGCGGAATAAAAGTATGAACGTAATTAATTTAGCGGAAAAATTCGACAAGCTTAAATCGGGCTTTTATAAACATTCGTACATACAAATGATTGATAACACCGAGCTTGTAATAGACCGCTGTGAGCGAATAACCGCATATGATGAGAATGTAATTAAATTAGAAATGCTGAATAACACCCTTACCATAACGGGTTCGGGTTTGTTAATGCAGAATTTCAGTATCGATGGCGTTATTATTAAAGGAAAGATTCACTCCGCAGAATTCGGAGAAAAAAAAGAAAGGAAGTCATAGAAAAATGAAAAGCTATATTGTAGTCTCATCGTTCGGCTCATACAACGAAGAATTTGTGAACGAACTTTTAAAAATAAATATAAAGGTATGGAATATTAAAAATAAAGGCGGCATTATTTATTTTAATATATCACCTTATTTTTATAAAAAAATAGCCCGCACAGCCTTCGATTTTGGCGTGCGGACAAGGGTTGAAAGCAGACACGGAGCGTATTTTAAGCTAAGAGGATATAAAAAAAGACATGGCGTTTTTTTAGGCGCGGTCAGCTTCATGGGTATTATTGTACTGCTCTCTAATTTCATATGGGATGTAAAAGTGAAAGGAAACGAAAACATCAGTGCCGCACAAATCATAGAAATAATGGAGAACTGCGGTATAAAAAACGGGGTGAATATAAAAGGCTACGACAAAGAAAGAGCAGAAATTGCCATAATCATCGAGCTTGACGGGCTTTCCACGGTGAATATCGAACGCAGAGGAAGCCGTCTTCACGTCAATGTGAGTGAACGGCTCGAGGTCATATCCCCTGAAATCCCTATAACAACCCCCTGTAATGTAGTAGCCGACAGAAGCGGCAGAATCGTAGAAACAGAGGTATACAGAGGCAGACTCGTGATTGAAAAGGATTCGGGGGTTAACAGGGGCGATATAATAGTTTCAGGGGTAGTTGAAGATGGTGCGGGAAATATAATACTAAGCCATGCGAGAGCTGTAATAATCGCAGAATGTGAGGACAACACTGAGTTTTTTGTTCCGTTCGTATCAACAGAAAGAAAGAACAACGGAAAAATCGAAGAAAATAACTTCATCATTTTTTTGGGGCGGAGCTTCCCATTGTTCATGTTTGGCGGCGATAGTCAAGACACATTCTACACCGAAGAAACTCGTGCACCGCGGATTCTCGGATTTCCGCTCCCCTATCGGTTAAAGACCGAAATTTACAGCCATTATGATATAGTCGAGGTAAAAATCGGACAGGCAGAGGCACGCGAGAGGTTAAAAAAGCAGATTGAAACATATATGGAAAATTTCTACGAAGACGGCGAGATTGTATCATTTGATGAAAAGTATATAACGAAAGAGGATGGTATCGCCGCAGAGGTAAAAATCATTTACAGAAAGAACATAGCGACACAAAGAATAATAGGAGTACCGTAAGCAAAATTTTCAAAACTTATTGACAATACGTATAAAAAGGAGTATAATGTAAATAGTAGATGAAGGGAATCCATTAAAAATGAAGTACTCTGAGCTGAAAAAGCTGTTAAAGAAAAATGGTTGTTATAAAATTTCCGAGGGTTCAAGACACGAAAACTGGATTGAGCCAAACTCCGGTCGTACTTTTCAAGTCGGCAGACACGATACCGAAGATGTTAAAAAGGGGACGCTAAATCGAATCTTAAAAGATGCAGGCATTAAATAGGAGGTGTTTTTCATGGCTAAATACAGTTACCCCGCTGTTTTTGAAAAAGAGCAAGAAGGCGGATATTCAATCTATTTTCCCGATATTGAAGGTTGTTATTCCCAAGGTGAGACTTTACCCGAATGTGTAGAAAACGCTGAAGACGCATTATGTCTAATGTTATACGAATTAGAAAGACGGGGTGTTCCGCTTCCGGAACCGCAAAACATTCGGGATATAAAAGTCAAGGAAGACGATATAGTTACGCTTATAGCTTGTAATACAAGGTTCTATAAGAATTATTTTGAGGAAAAATCTGTCAAAATCAATGCTACTATTCCGTTATGGTTGAAAGAAGCCGGAGAAAAAAAGAACGTAAATTTTTCTCAGATACTGCAACAAGGACTAAAACAATACCTTGAAATTTCTTGATTAATATGCAGTCTGACAATAAAAAAAGGAAATAGCCGCCTTGCTTCCCAATAAGGCGGCTGTTTCAACAGCAACTTTCTATTGAGGGCGACCGCTTATCGGTTCGCCTTTGTTACTTATATTACAACCCGGCGTATATTCATGCGTTCGCCTCGTTTTGTTTACGTTCGCGCCGCTCCCGCCGCGCCGCCGCGATTTCTGCGTTAATCTCGTCCAAAGTCATATTGTCTGTGCCGTTTAGAACGGAATTGCGGTGTATTCTTTCGACGGCTTCTATTGCCCTAAGCCTCGAAGCTTCCTTTTCGTCGTCATATAGCGCGATTTCAAAAGGAATCCTTTTCAGCATTACCGCCTGTTTCACAAAAATAGTAATTGCGGTTGTTAAATTCATGCCGAGAGAATTAAACATTTGGTCGGCTTCGTTTTTTAAATCGCGGTCGAGCCGTATGCTCAAGTTTGTTGTGTTAGCCATAAAAACACCCTTTCTTTATTTCATTAGCTTCATTATAGCATATATTATTCGTTTTGTCAAGCATTTGCACAAATTATTTTGTGCAAAAGGAAATAGCCGCCCTGCGTCTCAAGCGAGCGGCTAATTTCTTTTTCGCAATGAGGGCGACCGCTTATCGGTTCGCCTTTGTTACTTATATAATAACACATTCCCTACCCCATGTCAAGCATTTATTTTATTTTGATATGACAAAAATTTATTATGATATAACAGAATTAAAGTATTGACAAATTTTTACATTAATGATAGAATAAAATCTAACAAAGGCGAAACCTGTGTAACACGCTGATTCATCTGATGAAAAAGCGTTTAAACGGCGGTATAGCGGTCAAATCCTCCCTCGGAAACGAGGTGATGTCTATGACGTGGCTTGAGTTTCTTACTTTAGCACTCGTTGTCTGCAACGTGATACATCTTATGCAGTCTGACAATAAAAAAAGGAAATAGCCGCCTTGCGTCCCAAGCGAGCGGCTAATTTCTTTTTCGCAATGAGGGCGACCGCTTATCGGTTCGCCTTTGTTACTTATATAATATCACATTCCCTACCCCATGTCAAGCAAAATTAAAAATATATTTATTATGAGTGTACATGACACGTATAAACGGGGAACAAATTTATTATTGACAATTAATTACGAATATGTTATAATACAAAAAGAGGGGTATAGTATTTATGTTCGACGTTATATTTTATCAAGACAAAGACGGCAAAGAGCCGATTAAAGATTTCATTTACGAATTGGCGAAAAAGGGATTGACAAGCAAGAATGAGCGAATTCAAGCCACGAAAATTTTAGCCTACATCAAGACGTTGGAAACTTATGGAACAAGGGCGGGTTATCCGACCGTAAAGCACATCAGGAACGATTTGTGGGAGCTTCGACCGCTTGACCATCGCGTGTTTTTCTTTTACTGGAAAGACAAAACTTTTGTCTTGCTTCATCATTTTGTAAAAACAACAAAGAAAACCCCGCCCCTTGAAATCGAACAGGCAGAGCGGTTATTAGCCGACCATTTAGAAAGGAATAATCTGAAACATGAAAAGAATAAATAATACGAACTTTACTACACTTGGCGACCTTTGGAACGACCCCGATTTGCTCACCGAAGACGAAAAAGACCGCATCAATTTTGAGGTCTCGCTTATCGGTAAGCTGATTGAAGCGAGGGAAATTAAGGGCTTAACCCAAAAACAACTTGCACAGCAGGCGGGAATCAACCAGTCGGCAGTCGCGCGGCTCGAAAGCATGAAAGCAACTCCGCAGATTGACACGCTTTTTAAGGTGCTGAAGCCGTTGGGTTATACTTTGGAAATTGTTCCATCGGCGAAGTGATTATAAAGGAAATAGCCGCCAAGCGTCCCAAGCGAGCGGCTAATTTCTTTTTCGCACTGAGGGCGACCGCTTATCGGTTCGCCTTTGTTACTTATATAGTATCACATTCCCTACCCCATGTCAAGTAAAATTTAAGTAAAAACCCTGCATTTTGTGCAATATACACAAACCGGATACCCATATTTTGTAAGAACCACATCTTTACATTATATGTGAAAACTGTTATAATAATTTTAATATCGTTTTAGTCGTTCCGTTAACGTCTTTATATAATTTTTAAGTGACAGGATTTGAACCCGGATGAGAGAAATAGATACGTGCGAAAGCTTCAACTACACCGAATGGCAGAGAGATTTATGGAGCGATAAAACTGTCGATGAGGTCTTTTTACTTGCGGCGGAACGTGAGAAAGCGCGAGCAGTTAACCCGGATTAAACGCTGATTCAGCGTTTATCATATTAACAAAAACTTTTTATGAAAATTTGAGGAGGATTTTAAATGAAATTGAAAAAAATCTTGGCTATGGTTACGTCCCTTGCGCTTGTGTTGGGGTTAGTAACCATTTTGCCTATTATGACAAGTGCAAACAGTAGCGCAAATTGCGTTATAATACCTTTGAGTTCTTTGACCGGTTCCGGCGGAACAGTTACACAGGGTGCCGAGTTTATTACCTTTGAACATGGTACAGGGAGCGGAAACGACTGGGCGACAGTTCGTTTTTCCGCAAATTTCGGTACTTTTGAGTTGTCCGATTATGAAGCCCTTACTCTTACTTGGGAAGGCGTTCAGGGTGATACCGGTTGGAAACCCGCCCCTAAAGTTTTTGCGAGAGCGGATGCATTTTCATCGCAAGACTCGACAGCAGACAGTGCAGCTTCTGTGGCAGCCGCCGCTGGTTGGAGCGACAATGGTATTAATTCCAAAAACTTCTCATTTGATTTAGATGGTTTTTCCGGTTTGCAAAATGAAAGTGAAGTTTTCTTTGCGTTTGCGCCGGGACTTGCCGCTGTGGGAAATCAGCCTGTCGGAAGCGGCACCGATGTACCCACTACATATAAAGTGAGCAATGTAAAATTAAAAGCTGTAGACTGTAACGACGACTGTGCGACTTGCGACCCTGGTGTCGTAGCTCCCATTACATTTACAACCCAGCCTGCGGCGACCACTACCGTTACGGTTGGAGCTATTACCGGAAGTTTAACAGTTGCCGCGACGGCAACCTCGGGCAATACGGTTTCATTTCAATGGCAACAGGAAACCGCCACAAACACATGGACTGATGTTGCCAGTGGCGCGACAAGCGCGACATTCGCTATCCCGACGGCGTTAGCGGTCGGAACGTACAAATTCCGTTGTGTCGTCTCGGAAGGAAGCGATTCGGCGAATTCAAACGTAGCGACAGTAGTTGTACAACCGAATATTCCCACTAACACCCCCGTTATAGATGCCGATTCTTCCGCAGTTTATCAAATAAGAACATTCACAGGCTTGACTATAGCGAATGACCAGTATGTCAATGGCTATGGAATACAAAGAATGGCTTGGTCGGGTCACATGGGTCTCAACTTTGCGGGAACACAATTAACGATTGGCAACGGCTCTTTGGCTGTTACAAACGAAACTTCCGCTAACTCGAGAGGTATTCAATTTCAAGGCGACTACGGACACACTCAAACATTCCAAGGTAAAACAGGCGTTGAGTACAAGGTAGTTATCGAAGCCGCCGCTCTATCGACAGCCGGCAATTTGAACATAGTACCCGATAACCATCCTTCCGGAGTAGCAAAAACTTTTACCCTTCCGATGGCAAGAACAGAATTTGAGCTTACATGGACACAGGTAGAACATGAACACAATAACCTGCAAATTTCGTCCGATGTGGATTTCGTAGTCTTCAACGTCACGATATACAGCGATGAAGAACCCGAAGGACCCGGCGGCGGTGACGAACCAACCGAACCCGACCCTGATGTTCAAGGTTTAGTCGTCAGCGGACGTACAGATGCTTGGTTTGGTTTAGATGTATTGTTATCGACTCTGCCCTTACATGCAACTAATAACAAAATAATCGTTACCGGTTCTTCTTCGGAAGCTTTCTGGGTTCACTTCCCTCTTGATGCTGCCCCGTGGGATATGTGGGAAACAAGAGGAAACAGAACGGGCGTTACATCCGATGCCTTCCCTTCCGCTATGCCCGTTGCCGATAACGGTGTTACGCAAAATGACGGACACAGAGTTCGTATTCGTACAGCAACTACGGCAGATTTCACAATTACAAGCGTTGTTATCGAAGCTGACGGCGTTGTAGTTTGGGAACTCGAAATTAACCAAGACTTAGTAGACGCATTAAACTCCGGGGGAGCCGGTTATGGCGGCGTTCAAAGGTCTGCTACTCCTACATTCGCTTTGTCCGCCGGTAACTTTGGTCCCGGTGGCGGCGGTGGTGATGACCCCGGTAGCGGCGGCGGCGATGACCCCGGTGGCGGCGGCGGCGGCGGTGGTGGTGAACCCGGTAGCGGCGGCGGTGATATTGACAGCGGCGGTTCTAACAACATACCGATAAACAGCGGCAGAAGACCCACAACCACCACACCCTCAACGACCACAACAACAACTACAGCTACTTCCGAAGAAAATGAAGTAGTAGTCGGTACAGATGAAATAATAGTCGATATACCCATAGCCGCGATTAACGAAGCGGCAGGTGCAAGCGACCTACCCGTTATTCAGCTAAGCATAGAAAGCCCCGGTCCTCAGGTAATAGCGGCAGGCAGAGCGAGTGCGGGACAGAATGCAATCCTCGTAAGATTTAACGCAGAAACCGGAGAACTCGAAGTCGTCAACGTAGCTGTAGTAGGCACGGACGGAAATGCGACAGTAAACGTACCCACAGAGGGCGATTACTTAGTAATAGTTCGTCAGACAGGCGACATCACAGGTACAGGCAAAGTTGAATCGACTGACGCTCTCGAACTGCTTAAAGCTCTGACAGGTCAAACAACCCTCAGCCCGATTCAGCAGTTTGTAGCGACAGGCACAGGACGCAGCCCCACAGCGACCGATGCTCTGAACATTCTGAAACTTGTTGTAGGAGCTATCGGCAGCATCTAAAGTTTTAAAAAAGGCAATATAAAAATTTTGAGACCGCTTAAATTAAAGCGGTCTCATTTTTTACTATTTTTTTTCAAGCTCTTCTCTTTCTTTTGCGAGTAACGCTTCGATTGCGTCTAAATTCTCCTTGGTACACATGGCTTCTACGGCACGTATACAATCGTCTATTGTACCCGAATTTATTTTAGCTTTTCTGTGATGATAAAGAATTGATTGAAGTATAGCGTCAGTTTCTCGTGACATTTTAACTTACCTCCTTTCTTTAGCGTACAGCTCTTACGAGCTGTATTATTTTTTCTCTGTCTTTTACGCCGCCCGTTTCCGCGCCGCCGCTTAAATCTATGCAGTAGGGACGAAGCTCTACTGCGTCTTTTATATTGTGCAGTCCGATTCCTCCCGCTAAAAAATATGGTTTATTTACAGCGGGGATTTTCTCCCAGTCGAACGCCTGTCCCGTACCGCCCGTACCGTTATCGAATAGAAAATAATCGGCGTTTTTCGGGAAGCCGGGAAAGCCGGGAAAATCGGATTTTTCGCACCCGACAGATACAGCTTTTATTATAAGCAGGTCGCTAAGCTTTTTTAAATTCTTGATATACTGCGCATCCTCATTTCCGTGAAGCTGGGCTATATCTATTATTTTCTCTTCAAAAAGCCGCAATATTTCATCAGTCTCAGCATTAACGAACACGCCGACGGCGGCGATTTGCGGCGCGAGCCGCTTTTTAAATTCACGCGCTGTCTCAGGCGTTATTTGCCGTCTGCTTTCAGCGAAGACAAAGCCGACGAAATCGGGCAGAGCCTCATTTACAAAATCGATGTCGGCAGGACGAAAAAGTCCGCAGATTTTTATTTTCATGCGCTTCCCTTCAGCTTAATCAGTTCTGTTTTTTTGTCACTGCTCCGCATCAGCGTTTCCCCGATAAGCACGGCATCAACTTTTCCGAGCAGTTTAATGTCCTCATAGTCTTGTATTCCGCTCTCGGCGACAAAGATTATATTATCAGGGACAAAAGCGCGTAACCGAGCCGTAAGGCGTATATCTACTTCAAAGGTTTTAAGATTACGGTTATTTACACCGATTATACGCGCATCTGCCTTTAGAGCAGAATGTATTTCCGCTTCGTCACGTGTTTCAACGAGCGAAGACAGCCCTAAAGCGTCGGCGATTTTTATATAGTTCTTGAGCCTATCGGTATCGAGCAGAGCCGCTATTAATAAAACCGCAGACGCACCTAAAGAAGCCGCCTCGTAAATCTGATATTCATCGACAGTAAAATCTTTTCTTAAAACAGGTATTCCCGAAATTTTCGATATTTCCGCGAGATAAACGTCACTGCCCAAAAAATACTCAGGTTCGGTCAATACCGAAATCGCCGCCGCACCCGCTTCTTCATACTCGCGGGCGATTTTAATATACGGAAAATCCTCTGCGATTATGCCTTTTGACGGCGACGCTTTTTTTACCTCGCAGATAAAAGACAACCCGTCTGCCTTCAGCGCGTTTTCAAAAGCAAAACCGCGCCTTATTCTCAATTTGTTTTCCAATTCTTTTAAAGGTACAGCCGCCTTTCGCGCCTCTACGCGGATTTTCGTTTTAGTGGCAATTTCATCAAGTATTGTCATTTTAAATTAAATATTCCCTTCCCCGCTCGCCCGTGAACTTTTTATAAATCTTTCGAGCTGTTCCATGCCTCTGCCGCTTTCTATAATTTCGGACGCGGTCTTTACAGCGCCTTCAAAGCCGAGTTCGGGCTTGGCTATATAAATTGCCGCGCCGGAATTAAACACCACCGCATCTTTTTTCGCGCCGCCTTTTCCTCTTAATACTTCACGGGTAATTTCCGCATTTTCGGCGGGACTGCCGCCGACAAGCTCGCTCTTGTCGCACCGCTTAAACCCGAACATCTCAGGTGTAATTACATATGATTTTAACTCTTTATCCCGTATTTCGCAGACCACCGTTTCCGCACTCATAGAAATTTCGTCAAGTCCGTCACGCCCGTGTACGACTAAAGCGTTGGTAACTCCGAGGTTTGAGAGTACGTGTGCCATAGGCTCAACAAGGTATTCTTCATAAACACCGAGCAATTCTTTATTCGCACCCGCAGGATTTACTAAAGGACCTAAAACATTAAAAATTGTACGTATGCCGAGTTCTTTACGCACGGGAGCTACGTATTTCATGGCTATGTGATAATTCTGCGCGAATAAAAAGCAGAGGTTAATGCTTTTTAACATTTCGAGACTTTTTTCAGGCGTGGCTATTATGTTTACTCCGAGTGCTTCTAAGACGTCCGCCGCCCCGCATTTACTGGACGCCGCGCGGTTTCCGTGCTTCGCCACGGGAATCCCCGCCGCCGAGGTGACTATAGCGGAGGTCGTAGAGATGTTAAAGGTGTTTGAATTATCGCCGCCGGTACCTACGATTTCGAGAACATCTACATGATGTAAGAGGCGTATACAGTGACTTCTCATTCCTGCCGCCGAACCCGATATTTCGTCGATGGTCTCCCCTTTTACCGACATAGCCGTGAGATAAGCCGCCATTTGTATCTGACTGGCTTCGCCTTTCATGATTTCGTCCATTACGGTATGGGCTTCTTCATATGAGAGGTCTTCCTTTTTTGACGCTTTTATTATTGCTTCTTTAATCATGCCGTTTCTCCTTAATAAAGTTCTGAATTATTTTGTCTCCGTGCGGTGTTAATATGGATTCGGGATGGAACTGCACCCCGTAAACCTTAAAATCCCTGTGACTGACTGCCATGATTTCATGCTCCCCGTCCATAGTACGGATAGTACGGGCGGTAATTTCCAAAACATCGGGCAGTGTTTCCGGTACAGCCGCTAAAGAATGATACCGCGCGGCTTTTATAGTCTTCGGTAAACCTTTGAATATAGGACATTCGGGGACAATTTCGATTTCCGACTGTTTACCGTGCATTAACTCGCGTGCATAAGAAACCACCCCGCCATAAGCCTCACATATAGCCTGATGCCCTAAACAAACCCCCAGAATCGGGATTTTGTCCCCTAACTGCTTTATTACGTCTATACATATTCCTGCGTTTTCGGGTTTTCCGGGTCCGGGCGAAAGTATAATGTGTGAGGGGTTCAGCTCTAAAATCTGCGCTACCGTGATTTTGTCGTTCCTCCGAACCTCGATTTGCGGATTGATTGCGCCAACAGCTTGATAGAGGTTATACGAAAAGCTGTCATAATTGTCGATTAACAGGAGCATTATTTTACACCGCCTTCCGACTCTTTCAGCGCGTTTAAAACCGCTTTAGCTTTATTTACACATTCTTCATACTCTTTTTCGGGTACGCTGTCCGCGACGATTCCCGCCCCGGAGCGAACGTAGACTTTATTATTTTTCTTATATGCCAATCTTATCGAAATGCAGACATCCATATCGCCTGTAAAAGCTATATAACCGAGTGCGCCGCCGTAGATTCCCCTGCAATTATTTTCAAGTTCTGCGATTATCTCACAGGCGCGGAGCTTCGGCGCACCTGAAAGTGTCCCCGCAGGAAGTACCGCATTTATTGCGTCTATGGCGGTTTTGTCGGGACGGATTTTACCCTTTACTGTAGATGCTATGTGCATAATGTGAGAAAAACGCACTATATTCATATAGCTCTCGACCTCGACACTGCCGAACTCACTGATTTTTCCTAAGTCGTTTCGCCCTAAATCCACCAGCATATTATGCTCTGCAAGCTCTTTTTCGTCTGCGAGCAATTCCTTTTCGAGCGACAGGTCTTCCTCGGCTGTTTTACCTCTCGGTCGGCTTCCCGCGAGCGGAAAAGTAAGTAATTCGCCGCCGGTAAGCTTAACTAATGTTTCAGGCGACGCACCCGCGATTTCTACATCATCGCTCCCGAAATAAAACATATACGGCGAGGGGTTTATTGTCCGTAAAACCCTGTATGCGTCGAACAAACTGCCCTCTGCATCCGCATCGAGCCGATTCGACAACACGACCTGAAAAATATCGCCCTCATAAATGTATTTTTTAGCCCGCTCTACCATTGAGCCGTATTTTTCCTTATCGAAAAGCTCACGAAAAGGAGAAAGCAGTTTCAGCGGCGCGATTGGGGCGGCGTCTCCGACCGTAATAATACGGTAAATCTCATCTAAATCCGCTGTGGCTTTTTTGTAGTTTTCCTCAAGATTGTCGGTTTTAGCGTTGGCTATAAGTAAAATTTTCTGCCTCAGATTATCGAACGCTATGATTTTATCAAACAGCATTAAATCGAAATCCTTAAAGCTCTCCTCGTCTTTTGTATTAAGCTTTAAGTCGGGTTCCGTTCCGGTTATATATTCATATGAAAAATATCCGACCAACCCGCCCGTAAATGTCGGCAGACCTTCCATTCGGGGGGAGCGGTTTTCTTCTATTACCTCTTTTAGCCGATTCGGCTCTGTTATTGTTTCCGGTCTCGGATTAAAGCCTAAAAAGGTATAACGCCCCCATTTTACCCTATCTTCAACACTTTCGAGGATAAAGCATTGCTTACTGTGTTTTTTCAGCCGCCTCATGACCTCGATGGGCGTTACCGAGTCTGAATACACCTCACGGTAAATAGGGACGCAGTTATAGCCCCGTGCTATTTTTTTCGTCTCCTCTAAAGAGGGTTTAAACATAAAATCGCTCTCCTTCCGACAAACCATAAATAATTTTTTAATAACTTACTCGCAATAATTCTCCCTGTCAATATCGACAATGTCCGAAAAATCATCACCGAATAATTCTGTGAGTGCCTGTGTACCGTTTTGGAGCTTGTAATCCATTTCTTCTCTGTAGAGCGGTAAAAGCTGATAAAAATGCACATGCTCATATTCGCCTATATCGGCTTTGAAGGCTCCGTTTGCGAACCTGTGCGGCATTTCGACAAGCATACAGCAAAAGCCCGTATTCTCGGCAAAGGAGCCGCCCTCGCTCTGCACCGTATGACCCCAACCAAGCCATGTTTTAAAAGAGGCGGGTCTTTTTGCTATGTTTTTGAGCCATCTGACAGGCCAGTACCAATTTTCATCGGATTCATCCATACTGGCTAAATCATCGGGAAACTCCCAGGTTTCGGGGAGTCTGATAAGAAACTCGGCTCTTCTTGAATTAACAGGATGCTCGTATTCGTCGGGTATATCCATTATTAACGCCCCCGCCCCGACTGTCAAAAGCGTGTAAGCTTCGCTTAATTCGTTAGGCTCTATTATGTAAATATCCACGCATACATCGCCGGGTATGTCCTCTTTAATTATAGATGAAGGCTCACCGAAATACTTGATTATGTGTTTACCGAGTTTTTCTGACTGCTCGCGGCTGTAGATTGCCGCGACGGTTTTTTCAGATTCTGACATTCATTACCTCTGTTTAAGCTTTATTTAATCGAAAATACTAATTCTCCTGCTGTCTTTTTCCCCTGCGCCGCATTTGCGAGGTTCATGACGCCTTTATAAATCTCGCTTTTCTCAAAATCAGGGCTTATCGCGCCTGTCGAGAGCTCGTCATAGTATTTTTCAAGTTTTTTATAGAAAGAAACCCTTTGCGCTATTTTGATTGCATCGGCTATGCTCTCGTCATCGCTTAAAACCAACCTTGAAAAAGCGCGTCCGATGTCGCCTATACCGCAGTACAGCGTGTAGTTTTTCTTCACCGCGCTTGTGATGTTGACGGATATTTCGGGTAGGGGCAGGTTTTTCAGAGCCGTTGCCATTTTGAGTACACGGGCTTGAATCTCCTCGCATTCTTCACCGAACACGAGTTCAAACACCTCGCGTCCCGCCATACGTTTTTTCTCATCGTTTTCACGGTTCGGCTGTAACGCGAAAATCCCGTCTACCGAGTAAAGGTCGTCAAGCTCAAGACCGTAAAAGGTAATGGCGTAAAGGGAGATGAAACCCATTCGTTCCCTCGCATCGGAGAGGTCGAGTATTTTTGTGTATTTTTCCTGCTCATATATCCCTGTCACGTTCTCTTTCGTGAAAGACAAGCCCTTAGTGCTAATATTATGGTGAAACATCTCGCTGTTAAAATGAAAAATGAAATCGAAATCTCGTTTAGCACAAGAAATAAGCCCTTTTAGCGTTTCCTTATTTATTTCGGCGAGATAGCCCGCTATTTTTTTTATATGCTCTTTCTTCAGAGAAGCGGTTTTCTGCTTTTTCCCGAAGCGGTTATTAAGCTTTCGCAGGCTTTTACAGTCGGGTTTCTCGATTTCAAATGTGACCTGTTCGGGCAAAGAAAATTCAAGGCAATCGTTACTCAGAAAAAGCCGAATGAAATAAATTCGCTTACCCCTCAGGATAGATTTAAAAAGAAGTAGCCGCCGCGCCTCATTCTCTGATTTGGTTTTGGTGTTCACCCTAAACGAGTACAAAGGTCTCGCGTCAATTAAAATAAGCTCATATATACTTATATTGTATTTTTGTGTAAGGCGTCTCGTTTCGGCGTCAACCATCTCACCCTCGACACTTTCAATAAAAGCGGGGTTATTTTTATTAATAAAGGGTTCGCCTCTTAACGTAATTTTCATAACATATCCTTTATTTTACGGACGACTGATAACCGCCCCTAATATATATTATAGAATATGATAACCTATTTTGCAAGTAAATATTGCTTTTTTTTCCCGAATATGGTAAAATGAAAAGAAAAAGAGAGGAAAAAGTCATGAAAGTTTTAAGAATACCACAAATTTCCGCCGAAGAATACATTGAAAAGCAGATTGTAAAAATCAGAGAAACAGTCGGAGGAGGACGGGTTTTGCTCGCGCTTTCGGGTGGAGTAGATTGTTCGGTATCTGCCGCGCTTTTGTCTAAGGCGGGCGTTAAATTGACCTGCATTTTAGTAGACCACGGCTTTATGCGGAAAAACGAGGCAAACGAAGTAAAAAACGCTTTCGCCGATTGGGACTTGGAGTTAATTACAGTTGACGCCGAGGAAAGGTTCTTAGCGAAGGTTAAAGGCGTGAGCGAGCCTGAGCAAAAACGAAAGCTCATAGGAGAGGAGTTTATTCGGGTTTTTGAAGAGCAGGCGAAGAAAATAGGCGTGGTAGATTTCTTAGCGCAGGGGACAATTTATACCGATGTAATCGAAAGTGAAAACAAAGACGGAAAAGCCGCCGTAAAATCACATCACAACGTCGGCGGATTACCCGAAAGTATAAAATTTAAAGGTATAATTGAGCCGGTTCGAGAACTGTATAAAAACGAGGTACGCGAAATAAGCGCGATACTCGGCTTGCCCGATTATATAACAAAACGACAACCCTTCCCCGGTCCGGGGCTTGCGATTCGCGTGATTGGCGAGGTTACGAAGGAACGCTTAGACGTTTTAAGAGATGCAGATTATATTTACCGTGAAGAAATAGCGGCGGCGGGGTTAAATACAGACATTAATCAATATTTTGCGGTTCTTACCGATATGCGTTCAGTGGGGGTAAAGGACGGTATGCGAACCTACGGTTATATCGCGGCACTGCGAGCGGTGAATACCGTGGATTTAGTCACCGCCCGATTCGCGAGGCTCCCGTATGAGGTATTAGAAAAGGTATCGGCACGTATAACAAGCGAGGTAGTCCCCCGAGGGGGCATCGGCATAAGCAGGGTGGTTTATGATATTACGGATAAGCCGCCGGGAACTATTGAATGGGAATAGGGATTTAAGCCATTTATGGGGAACAATCACCTTTTGTATTCCCACCATAGCATGAAAAAAGTCGGGATAAAGCCCCGACTTTTTTCATACATATTTCAATTTGTCAAGACATTTATTGAGGTTTTTAATTTCGTCCTTTAAATTTATTCTATCATATTTCCGCCTTAGTGTCAAGGAATTTAAAAAGCTTATTCAATTCAGATATTCGGATTAAAAAAATAAATCCCCGAAAACTATTGACAATACAGCCATTATGATGTATAATATATTTATGAGGTGACATAATGGAAATACACGACTATAAAACCGAGAGCGGAAAAAATCTGATTATAGAATATATTAACAAGCTCCCAATCGAGGAGAAAGCAGAAGCACTTAAGGTTAGATATAATATTACCAAATTCGGGTTAGAAGCGTTTAGATTTTTGAATACAAGGCAGTTGTATAAAAAGTTATGGGAAATAAAAATTTCGCGAAACAGAATTATGTATGTCATTGCAGACAGTAAAAACGTATTTTTTCTTCACGCCTGTAAAAAGCAAAAAGATAAGGCAGAAAAATTTGAGCTTGACAAGGCTATTAAACGAGCCAAAAATATTAATTTGTTGTAAGGAGGTTGTGTAAAATGCCCTTTGTAAAATCAAACCCCGCAGAAGAGCTAAAGCAACTTAACGCATTATTGGATTCAGACCCCAAGCTTAGAAAGAAATTTGAAGCGGAACAAAAAGAATTTGAGTTTAGAATAATGTTGTCACGACTACGCAAAGGAAAACAAATCACTCAAAATAAGTTTCAAGAAACAGCCGGACTGACACAGCAAGCAATTTCGAGAATAGAAAGAGGCACTGGAGAAAGAAGCCCTACATTGAGGACTTTAATAAAATATGTCGATGCTTTAGGCTATGAACTTACTCTATCACAGAAGCAATAATTTAATCCGGAGCGGCTTTAATGGTCGCTCTTTTTGTTTGGGCTAAAACCCGCTGTTTAATGAGGTTTAAGGAAAGTCGAACTATAAAAAAGTACACCTTTTTATAGTTCGACCACATTCATGATTATACACCAAAATCTTACGGCTGTCAAGTGTTTTTTTGAACTTTTTTACAGTTTTTTTGAAAAAAATAGGCTCTAAGAGCATAAAAAGGGCAACTATAAAAAGGTGTGCTTTTTTATAGTAGACCGTACCTCAAGGAATGGGCGTCTTAGAGGTAATGCTAAATTATAGGAGGCTTTTCACATTATATGATAAAGAAGATACTTATTAAATTAACGGCGGTTGCCTTAGCGGCGACCATGCCGCTTGACATGATTTCCGTTTATGCAAGCGGAGAAGCTTTTACTGCGGCAGATGCGTTGACGGTTCTGAAAAGCTCCGTAGGCTCGCTCACTCTGACGGCAGAGCAGAAAACAAAGTACGACATTAACAGTGACGGCGCGGTTAATACGGCTGACGCACTTGCTATTTTGAAAATGGCGGTGGGAAGTACCACGCCGCCTCCTGTAACTACCCCACCGCCTGTAACTACTACCCCACCCGTGACGACAACCCCGCCGCCCGTTACGACCGAACCGCCGGTTGTGGTTAAGGCGCATCCGGACGATTTATTGCCCGGGTTGACGGTGAAAACGCCGCCGCCTATGCCGAAAGGGATTGAGTGGAAGGATTATTCGAATGACCCGGCTAAGGCGGCGCAGTTCCAAGAATGGGCGCGGGAATGGCTGATTGAGGGGATTATGGGCACGCCCGAGGGCAAGGTTATGGGCAGGGAGTACGTGACGGAGCGGATTGGGACGGTGACGATAAGGGTGCTGGATCCAGGGCATGCGTGGTATAGACAGGCGGTTTATTATCCTGATGAGCATCATCAAATTGTTGTTGGGAGTGATCTTAAGGGAGATTATCGCTTTTATGCGCTCACGCATGAAGGTGGACATGCAGCCACTGGAACTGTGGGGCCGGTGAGGAATGGACAATCTGCAGGACATGTAGAGTGGCAAGCGAATTGGTTAGCGATACAACTGAGTAAGGTTTATGGCTTCGAAGTGCCAAACTATATAAGACAAAGCGGGAGCGCTTTAGCCGTTGATGCATGCGCACAAATAGTCGGCCATGAGTGGTATTGGACTCAGTTCAAGAAAAAGGAGACTCTTGAAGATAAGGAAAGAGCCGTTAAGGAAAGGTTCGAAGCAAATTGTGACGTTGTTTCTTGGAACGATTTTTCTGAACTACTTAGATCGGGACCTGACTCTTGGATGACGGAAGAGTTTTGCTTAAAAGCTACTGATCATTTGAACTATCTGGTTAAAAAACCAAAATACGATGCGAATGATGCGAAGCATAGGGAGATTAGAGAATTTTTTGAGACTCAGCTAGACAAACTTTCGTTTTCGGTATTCTATGCAGGCACTAGAGAAGCAACTGCTACTTATTCATTCAAAACCAACTCCCCGAACCTCGCAGCGGTTAAGCGGGACAAAAACGCGGTTTCAATGACGATGACCGATTCGGGGGATAGGTAGACAAGGTTTAAGTAAAAATAATACATAATAAAAAAACAAGGTTTTTAATGAAGCCTTGTTTTTTTATCGCTCGAACGAGGATTTAAGCGTGAAAATACCGCCTGAATGGTTTAACTTAAAGCGTCCTCGCTATCTTTTGCCTATACGCCGCAATCTCGGCATTTATTTCGTCCATGGTCAATTCGTCCATGCCATTCGCAACGGATTTTTCCTGCATAGACTTAACAGTTTTCGCGAAGTCTGCCAAAGCCGCCTGTCTTGCTATTTCTTTATTATCAGTCATTTTCCCCATTATACCAGTCTTCTCTCGTTATATCCATGAAAATAATGTCATGACGCTTGTTATCAAGATAAACAGCCTTTCTTCTCCTGCCGAATTCTTTAAAGCCGACTTTCAGGTAGGATTTATATGCCCCTTTGTTAAATTCAAAGACATTGAGCATTATGTTTTGAAAATTCAAAACGTCAAAAGCATAACCCACCATAAGCTTCATAGCCTCCGTGCCGAGTCCCTTCCCCCTGTTCGTGGCTTCGCCTATAAATAGCCCGACCGTGGCGGTTCCGTGTGTGTTCTTGACTTCAAACAAGCCGATGCTTCCTACTACTTCATCGGTTCTGTCCATAACGATTGCGTAGGAATGTTCGCCTTTTTTCAGAATACCCTCCATCCATTCTTTCTCGTTTAAAAGATTAAACTGCATGGCACTGTCGCCGAGACCGTCCGTCACTGCGCGGTCGTTAAGCCATTTTGTAAATATTTCAATATCATCTGTGCTGTAAGGTGAGAGATAAACCCTCTCGCCAACTATTTTTTTAAAGTATTTCATACTTTCTCCATGTCCTTTCAACATAAAAGTGTTTTGAAATGTTTCGTTTTCCCCGATTATGTAGATTAACTTTCAAACTTTCTCCATGTCCTTTCCACTTTTTTCTTACCGGACCTTGTTTTTCCTGTAAGAAAGATACCCTTCTAAAATAACCGCCGCCGCCGCCGCATCAACGATTGATTTTCTTTTTTTTCCTCTTTTGTCAGCTTCATTCAACAGGGTATTCGCCAATACGGTTGTAGAGCGTTCATCCCACATTAAAACAGGGACACGGACGCTTTTTGTCAGTTTATCGGCAAATTTAACGCATTTTTCACTGCTCGCTCCGCGGGTTCCGTTCATATTAACGGGATTTCCGACAATTATTTCTGCGATTTCGTTTTCTACTGCCTCCGCCGCTATTTTTTTTATAAGCATATCGGTGTTTTTTTCGTGAATAACGCTGTATGGTGAAGCTAAGGTTTCGCTCATATCGCATATCGCGAGACCTGTACGTGAGTCGCCGTAATCGACAGCCATTATTCTCATTTCCCCGCCCTCAATCTCTCCGATATTTCCGAAACAACAGTGCGTCTTATTTTATTTATTTGCCCTACGCTTATAAAACAGCCTTCTTCTATTTCGCATTTTATTTCGCCTCCGTAAAAGAGCGTACCTCCAAGCTTTAATAACTGTGCCGTTACTTCGTTCGGCATGGTTGTACGGGAAACGGCGGTTTCCGCAGGTTGAAATTCAAGATTTATACAAATATTATCACAAAAAGCCCGGCAATTAACTTTTTCGTTTGCTTTAATTACTAAGCTTATGTTTAGTTCTCTGCGTTTTATCGGTTCTTTGTATAAATTTTTTAACTGCTTTAAGACACTCTCGGTTTTTATTACGTCTTCCCTGCCTCGATAACCGCGCATAGAATGTGTTTCACCGCTATAATACCCGTCTGTGAATCCGCTTCTTGAAAAAACGGATTCGAGAACCTCTTCGTCATAAACCTCCCCCGCACGCGCCTTACGACAGGCGCAGACTGCGGCGGCTACATATTCGGGACGCTTCATACGTCCCTCAATCTTTACAGAAGTAACCCCTGCTTCTTCGAGCGGCTTTATCCCTTTTATAACCGAAAGGTCTTTCAGCGATAACGCATAATCATCGCCGTCTGCTTTAAAATTCAATCTGCACGGTTGCGCGCACAGACCTCGATTCGCGCTTCTGCCCCCGAAAAATACACTCATGTAGCACTGACCGCTGACGCATGTACATAATGCGCCATGGACAAAAACCTCTGTTTCTATATCGGTATTTCGGGAAATATCAGCTATTTCCGAAAATGATAGCTCACGCGCCAAAACAACCCTTGAAAAACCCGCCTTCTTTGCCGCCCTTGCTCCCGAAACTGATGTGACTGTCGTCTGGGTAGAAGCATGAAGCTTTATCTCAGGTGCAATTTCTTTTATTAACGAAAGCACGCCGAGGTCCTGCACTATAATTGCGTCAACACCTACATCTTTGGCGGTTGTAATAATATTGCGAAGCTCCGGTATTTCGTCATCAAAAACAAGAGTGTTTAGAGTTAAGTACAGCCGCACACCCGAAAGACGACATTCTCGAGCCGCCTCATAAAGCTCCTTGGCGTTGAAATTCTCAGCATTATGCCTCGCAGAAAAGCTGTGCAATCCGAGATAAACCGCATCCGCACCTGCGTAAAGAGCGGCTTTTAATGCTTCGGTGCCTCCCGCCGGAGCAAGTATTTCAATCATAATTTCGCCCGTTTTAAGAATATAAGTTCAGCTGTCCGCCGCCGTTGTTTCCTTCGGTATGTTTTGATTTAAACGCGGCGTATTCGAGCTGGATTTCTTCGAGATTTTTACGTAGCTTTACTATTTCTTCTTCTTTGAGCTTTACGTAGTTATCGAAAGTGGTTTCATATGTACTTAAAGTGTTTTTAAGGTTATTATTCTCATTTTCTTTTATGAGATTTACTTCCTTCACAGCGGATTCAAAGCCGTCATGAAGATTTTTTATTTCTTGCTCTCGGCTTTTTACGAGCGAATCTATATGCTGTTCGTATTCAAAAATCTTATTACGCAGAGAATTATTCTCGCTGTCCTTATTGTTTGCTATATTCTCCATTTCCTTATACGCGCTGTCGAAACTATCTGTCAGTCTTTTTATCTGATATTCGCGTTCTCTTACAAGCTGTTCGGTATTAAGTTCAAGCGCGGAGAGCTTTTTGCGTAATTGTTCATTATCCTCGTCGCGAACACGCGCAATTTGCTCAAGCTCACGGGTCGCGCTTTGCAGATTCTCAGTGAGAGTCAATTGTACAGAGCCTTTTAAGCTTTCGTTTTCATTTTCGAGAGTGGTAATCTTTTTGTGCATTTCGCCAATTACATTTTTAACCGCAAGCATATCTTTCTCGGCTTCACACAGGACATTAAGCGCGACAAGAGTTATCAGCTCTTCATCGGAGCGGACTTTATGTTGACCCAGTTCAGCGATTTTTGCTTCTAATTTCTCTGCTATTCCGAATATAAGTTCGGGTGCGTCGTCTGTAACAAGGTTAAAGTCCCTGCCGCATATCGTTACTTTAATTTTTTCCATGAAAGAATCAATCCTCCTGTATTATATGCAAAAGTATTTAATAAACCTTTGTAAAGCTGACATCCACCTGCGGGTATCCTATGACCCAAGCCGGTACAAGCTCACCCTCTATTCTGCATTGTACCCGTCTTGAATCAATTCTGCTGTCGTTCGTTATTTCCGGAATATTAATCAGATTCAAGGTTACGTTTATATCGTTTACGGACATTGCCTGAACGTATGAAGCGGGACCAACCACCGTCACAGTCAGCACTCTGGTCAAAATCTCAACATCAAATCCGACAGGCTTATTTAAAACAGTTATACTATCCCTGTCAATAGGAAAATCAAACTGCGCATAATCGTCTACATCGTTAAAACTGAGAGCATAAGAAGCAAGCCCTGAAATATTTTTATATCCTTCAGGCAACTTTGGTGCAAATGTATCGCGAGTCACGTATGTGAGCATCTGCATATCAATATCGTTAAGCGATATATCTCCCACATCAAAGAAAGGCAAAAGGTCAATAGACATATCGGGAGCGGACAAAGTCAGTTCGTGCGGTGTAATTTCCATTTTCATACGCAGTCCCGGTAAATCAAAATTACTCGGCGCGCCTGTGATAATAATTCTGAGCGGTAGCGTTCTCACCTTATGAATCGGAACAGTTACGGAAAATACTTCGTTGTCATAGATTACATCAGGATTAGAAATCCAGACATTCTCACGGTTAAAAAGTCTGAGTTCTCCGTCTATAGAAAGTGTCGTGAACATTTCTTCCTCATGCTCGACATAAACCTCTGCCCTCGTTATAGAATCTATTATGCCTTTTTCGCCCCTGATAGTAATTTTTGAAGGATTTACACTTATACTCGATTCGTCAATCTGCATACCCTCCGCAACTCTGATAGACGAAGAAACCGGAATTAGTTCAAGAACCTTTGATTCTATTCTCTCAACCTTTATTCTCACGGACGTATCCGAGTCTTGAATTTCAAAAGTATTCTGAGATATTGACCTTATGTCAATACCGACCTCATAATCGCCCTCTTCGGTAACCCCCGCCAGATTAAGAGTAGCCTCAAAATCTTCCGGTCCGAGATTACCGACGTCATAACGCTTTCCCCTCACTTCCGCATTAGTTGTAAACCGATACTGCTCCGCAAGCCGAAGATTATTCTCAATCATGTTGTGCGGCGGATAAATTCTTATGGGAATATCAGTTATAGTTACTGTAACATCGGGGAAAATCTGAAGCGAGATAGAAAGCCAAAGCACCGCCGAAATAATAACGGCGGATATAATCGTTCTCACATTAGATTTCAGCGATAACACATAATTTTTTAATATTCTTTTCATATTTGTTTAAACCATCTCTTCAGTTCTTTTATTGCGTTTTTTAATACGCTTTTGCTTGGGGGCATCGTTTTCCGAGTCTTTTATTATTATGGAGTCATTAAGATGCTTTGTAAGTGCGGCTCGGTCTAAACCCCTTTTTAAACTTCCGTTCTCTGCGATTGATATAATCCCCGTTTCCTCCGAAACGACAATAATAACAGCATCGCTTATTTCGCTCATGCCTATAGCGGCTCTGTGGCGCGTACCTAAGTCCTTTGATATTAACTCCTCGTTGTTCGGTTTAGGCAAATAACAACCTGCCGCGAGGATTATACCGTCTCTGACAATGACCGCGCCGTCGTGCAGTGGTGAATTCGGAAAGAAAATATTACCGAAAAGCTCTGCGGAAGGATTGGCATTAAGCATCGTACCTGTATTAACCTGTTCGCCTAATTTTGTTTTACGCTCCATAACAATAAGCGCACCCGTCGCCGACCTCGAAAGTTTTTCACATGCACCCGCTATTTGGTCTATCGCCGCGCTAATATCTGCACCGGATTCGGCGGTACTAAAAGTAAAAGTCTGTACAACCTTCGTGCGTCCCATTCTTTCGAGCGCCCGCCGAAGCTCCGGCTGAAACGTCACTATGATAGCCATCATTCCAACGCTGAAAAATGTTTCGCTTAAAAAGCCGAATGCGTTGAAAAAACTTCTGTTATAAAGGGTTAACTGGCGTATAATCAGCAGGACTACGACTACTGCAATAATTCCGCGAAGAAGCTGTTCCGCTCTTGTTTCCTTTACAAATTTTAATATTTTATAAACAAGATATGAGAACAAAAGGATTTCAATATAATCTACGACACCCATTGTACTTATTATACTGACTAAGTTGTTGAAAGTATCTTTTAAATAAATAAGCTGCATAGTCCGCTCGCACCTTTCGTTTAATCGGCTATTTTTCGATAGTCTTCCAGCATTTTTTCTATAACCGGTACAAGACGCGACGACGGACGCTCAAAAACAGAGTTGTCAATTAAGATGACCTTGTTTTCCAAAATGGCGTTGAGTTCACTAAAATGCTCTAAAGCAAGTAAGTCGCCGACCTCGTAAATATCGCTGAGTAAAATTATATCCGGTTCATTTTCAATAAGTAATTCAAAATCGAATTCATAATCCTCGCCGTCTTTTGCTATGTTTTCACCGAAGCAGGAGAAAATCGCACTTTCAAGAGTATCTCCCGTGGCGGCTTTTAAGTCTCCCGTAATGTAGATATATTTCCCGATGTTAACTACGCTCCTGTTGTCGCAGACTCTCGAAATGTCCGAAAAGGCACTGTCCCCCGCATCCATACCCGTGAACAACCCCTCAAACACAAGACCTACTGCGCGGTAAGAATCCCGTAAATCCGAAAGACTTATACAAGCGGGAATCGTAAGAGTCTTTATACCGTGACGTTCCATGAGGAACATATCTTTTGCGGACAGCGGCATAGTAGTGAGGACTAAATACGGCGACAACGTGATAATCATATCAATGTCGGGATTTGCTCCGCTTCCCGTGACGGGCATCTGCCGTATAATAGGCGGAAAGTCGCAATAACTGCTTCTGCCTATTATCCTGCTCCCATAACCAAGCTCATGTATAATCTCAGTCAAAGAAGGAGAAAGACTGACTACCCGCTCAGGGCTTCGCGTTATTTCGGTATCATGAACAAATAAAGGGTACGGCGTCGGTTCGGGGTCAGGCTCTGCGGTAATATCCGTCTCGCCTATGTCGTCGCCGTTTCCGTTATTATCACAGCCCGCCCCAATCGAGATAACAAATATCAGAGCTAATATAACCTGTATGAATTTCATGGTATTTTTTCCGATTTTATTCTTTCTGTAAGTATTTCAAAGTCTCGTCTTGTCGCAAGACCGGAGCATAAGTTTCTGTATTTCGCCGCTCCGGGGATTCCGCGCAGATATTTGGCTACATGTGCACGCGCCTGTTTCATGGCTGTATTTTCGCCTTTATCCGCTATTAAAAGCTCCACATGGCGAGCCATTATTTCGAGCCGTTTCTCTAAAGTCGGCGGTTCGGGGACAATACCTGTTTCAAGGAAGGTCTTTATTTCCCCGAAAATCCACGGTATACCCCAAGCCGCTCTGCCTACCATAACTAAGTCACAACCCGTCTGCTCGTACATTAATTTGCATTTCTCCGCACTCGTAACATCGCCGTTTCCGATTACGGGAATGTTTACGCTTTTTTTTACCTGCGCTATAATGTCCCAGTCTGCGTTTCCCGAATAAAACTGCTCCCTTGTCCTCGCATGAACAGTTATTGCACTCGCTCCGGCGGCTTCGCAGATTTTAGCGGTTTCGACAGCGTTTACACTATCCATGTCCCATCCCGAACGTATTTTAACAGTGACCGGAATATTAACAGCCCTTACAACCGCCCTCACAATCTCGCCGAGCTTTGTCGGTGTCTTTAAGAGTGCAGAACCCGAACCGTTCCCCGTGATTTTCGGCATGGGGCAACCTGCATTTATGTCTAATATATCGGGATAATACTCAGCCGCTATCTCCGCCGCCTTTGACATGAATTCGGGATTATTCCCGAAAAGCTGAACCGCGAAAGGTTTTTCATCTTTATCAGAGACTAACAGCTTCGCGGATTTTTTATCCTCGTAGACGAGTCCCGCCGCGCTTGTCATTTCTCCGAAAACGAGTGCGGCGCCGAACTCTCTCGCTAAAATCCGCTGTGTACGGTCACAGACCCCCGCCATCGGAGCGAGTACAGAATTTTTCTCGATTTTCACATCGCCGATATAAACGTAGTTCATTTCCTAATTATATAATATTTAAAGTATAATGTCAAGGATTTTATAACAAAAGCGGTTTAAGAAAAATTGAACCATAAAAAAGTACACCCGTGTACACACCGCACAAGCCGGTCGCAAAGTTGATTTATGCGTTACTCTGTAATAAAAGGCTTATAAATGAAGGGGAAGCGGCGAGAAATAAAGCGTTCGCTTGCCTGTGGGGTTGTGGTACTGCCTTTTTTTGAGACTTTATGAAAATTCTGAAAAACGCTTGATTTTTATGCTTTTTTGTGCTATTATTATAGTGTAAAGAGTAAAAAACCTTATTAATGTGAAGGGGGATTGACATGGAAAGGTTATGGTATGGCGAAGCCAGTATGAAATACCCGAAACAATGGATTGTTATGGTAAACATGGAGGATGAACCAAAAACAAACAAAGCATACGGTGACATCTATTTAGTTACTCCTAATAAAAAAGAAGCGTATACTACAGCCAAGGCTTTAGGCGATAGCATGGGTCGAAATATGGTTATTGAAGGATTTGATGACACCCCTCAGATAGGAGGACTTGAGATATGCTTCCAATAATCATTCCGTTCACGCCAAACAGCTTAGGTCGAGTTAAAATAAGAGCACAGGTTATGACCGGAGACAGAAAATCTTTGAAAGACGTGGATTTAAAATATGACTCCGGCTCAGACTTTACAACGATAAGTTGTGACGATTTGGATAATCTCGGTTTTTCAGAAGAATTTTTAAAATCCTGTCCCCACCACGAAGGGGGTGCTTCGTTAGCGGCAGGCGATAAAACAATCCCATTGCAATACATCACTAATGTTTCAATTAAATTCGGAGACCGTGAATTACAACACTGCCGTGTGTTCTTTGCTTTGGGGACAACCCTTCGCAGTTTATTCGGTAGCGATATTTTAAAGTATTTCAACAGAGAAATTTGTTATGATTCAGGTGAATTAAGATTGTTTGAACGTAAAGACAAGCCTACGCTTTCAACAGGAGAAACCCCGATTCAAATTTATTCAGTCGAACAGACTTAAAAAACAATAGAATCACTTAAAAGCAAGGTATACGCTTTGCTTTTTTTATTTTACGAAAATATTCTACAGAAAGGCGGTGTGTAAGCAAAGCTTTCTAAATAATTTCCATTATTTTAAACATTTTGAATATTTTCTGCAAAAATTCTTAATTTTTTTTTAGAAACCTATTGACAAATCGAAATTAGTGTGTTAGTATAGTAGTACACTAAGAAACAAAAAGGAAATGGAGGTACACCATGCCACTATGGGAACACTGGAATCTGACGTTTAATGACCGAATGCCCATTTATCGCCAGATTATCCTAAGGTTTAACCGCGCCTTTGCGAGCGGGGAAATTAAGCCGGGGGAGCGAATCCCGTCTATCAGAGAGATGTCCGCGCTTTTAAAGGTCAATACTAATACCATCCAACGAGTGTATCAAGAAATGGAGCGTGACGGACTAATAGGAAGTAAGCGGGGTACAGGATATTTTTTTACGGAGGATTTAAGCATGAGCGAAAAAACGCGATATAATCTCGCCATCGAGTCTTTACACCGCTTTGTTGAAGAAATGCGGGCGATAGGTTACGCTGATAAAGAAATTCTTGATGAACTTACACTATATATGAAAGGGGGTTCCGAAAATGACGCCGATTCTTGAAATAAAAGGGCTTGAAAAACATTTCGGAAGCTGTCACGCTTTAAACGGTGCGGATTTAACAATAAATGCAGGGCAGATTATCGGATTGCTCGGACCTAACGCTTCGGGTAAAACCACGCTCCTAAAAACTATAGCAGGTCTGCTTCAACCTACGGGAGGAGAAGTGCGTTACTATGAAAACGCCGCACCGGGTCCCGAAGCGCGTAAAACCATAGCCTTCTGCCCCGATACCATGACGTTTCCGAATTGGATGAAGGTATGTGACGCATTTATCTTTTATCGGGAATTTTATCCCGACTATTCGCAGGAACGAGCCGACCGACTCATAGAAATCTTAGAGCTCAAAAGTTTAAAAAACGCCAAAATCCGCAGTCTGTCAAAAGGCATGAAGGAGCGGCTTGTCCTCGCGCTGACCTTCTCGCGTAATACTAAGCTGTATTTACTCGATGAGCCGCTTGACGGTATTGACCCCGTCGGTAAAACCAAGGTAATAGACGCTATACTCGCCATGCTTCCCGAAGGTGCGTCAACTCTCATATCTACCCATTTAGTCAAAGATACCGAACGCATATTAGACAGCGTGTATTTTCTTTCAAAAGGTAAAGTTATTTTTTCGGGGAACTGCGATGTAATACGCGAGGAAAACGCAAAGACCGTAGAGCAGGTCTATCTCGAAGTATTCATTAAGGAAGGGGGTACTTATCAATGAAGATTCAGTTTAAATACGCATTTTTAACAGCACTGCATACGCGCGGTTTTGTATTTGCCGCAGTTTCTTTAGTAATGATAACTTTTATAGTCCTCGGTTCAATGGGCTTATTGCCGATGGCGGCTCATATCACGGCAGTATCACTCGGCGGAGTCGGTATCGCGGTTATGCTTATGGTGAATATGATTTCAGATATTTCGATTACTAACCGTTTGTACTCCTCGCAGAAAGCATATCTGTATGCTTTGACCCCTATGCCGCGCTGGAAATACCTTCTTGCAAGCTGTGTCGCAAGGGTCATTCTTGATGTTGTAACTACGGCAGTCGTCATTATCGGAGAGGTCTGGCTGTCGCTTAATTTAGCGGGAGTAGCCGCTTGGGACGAGTTTTGGCGTGCAATCAGATACGCTAATGTCTTAGACGTTATGTATGTCGTATTGTTCGCGTTATTAATACTCTCGGGTTTTATATTTTTAACCGTGCTTGATTTCTTTTGGTACGCGACACGGGGTTCAATCTTTTTCAAAAAGCCTCTTTCGTGGCTTTGGGCTTTCCTGTTGTGTTTAGGCTGTCTTTATGTCGTTTCTTTGTCATGGCTGATACTTGCGCCTTTGGCGACAATTTCCCGTTGGGGTATATTTTTTACCGTAACACTTAACGGTGCGGCGGGAATCGCGGCATGTACGTTGCTTATTTTAGGAGCGGCGGCTGCATTATTTATCTTAACCGCAAAATTAACAGAAAGGAGGCTAAACATATGAAAAAACAATTTATAGTTTTAATGATGTGTGTAATTTTAGCTATGTTAAACCTGACGGGATGTGTCATCGTGGGTTTCACAAGCAGAGATTTAGTAACAGCTAAAGGCGAACGCGAGGTTTATGAAACAAGTGTCGATGAGTATAATAAAATCCGCGTAGAGGGTTATTGTGAAATAAACTATTACTCTTCGCCCTCAGACACTATTACTTTAGAGGTTCAATCCAATATCCGCGAGTATTACACCATTGAGGTAGTTAACGGCGAATTAATAGTCCGTGCCGAAAAACGTATCAACTTTAACTCTGCAAAAATCCCCGTACTCAGCGTTTACGCACCTGATTTGGAGCAAATCAACCTGTCAGGCGCAGGTACACTCAAAACGCATGACCCGATTGTTGCCGACAGCTTTAAACTGATAATAAGCGGCGCCGCAGACGGAAATGTAGAGCTTGATGCTGATAACCTGTCGGTAACAGTCAGCGGAGCGGGCAACTTTACGCTGTCGGGCAGAGCGGACACAGCCTACATTAACATGTCGGGTGCGGGAAAATTGAACGCGCTTGAACTTCAAACGCTTGAATCCGAAATCAATCTTTCGGGTGCGGGTACAATACAAATCAATTGCACGGAGAAACTTAAAATAAACGCAGGCGGCGTAGGTAGTATTGAGTACAGCGGTTCTCCCGAAATTGATTTAAACACGGGCGGCGTGGTGAGCATAAGAAAAATAGATTAGCTCCCCCTAAAAATTTAAAGCAAAAAGAAAATATTCCTTGACAAAACAGCCCTAATGAGTTATATTTATGATAAAATAGGGCTGTTTTTGTTTATAGGAAATAATCACCCCTTTAATTTAAGTAAAGGAACACACACCATGATTGATTTTAAGAAAGCCGCACGGGAGTTAATCTCGAAAATGACCTTAGAAGAAAAGGTTTCTCAAATGCTCCACAATTCCGCCGCCGTTCCGAGGCTCGGAATCCCCGCCTACAACTGGTGGAACGAGGCACTGCATGGCGTGGCGAGAGCCGGGACAGCTACTGTGTTTCCGCAAGCTATCGCTATGGCGGCGACTTTCGATGAGGAACTGCTTTTCGAGGTCGCTGATGCTGTCGCTGATGAAGGCAGAGCCAAGCACCACGCTTCAGTACGCGAGGGCGACAGGGATATTTATAAGGGGCTTACCTTCTGGTCTCCGAACATTAATATCTTTCGTGACCCGCGTTGGGGCAGAGGTCACGAAACATACGGAGAAGACCCGTACCTGACCTCACGTCTCGGTATAAGGTATGTAAACGGGCTTCAAGGACCCGACAAGGATTGTCTGAAAAGCGCGGCATGTGCGAAACATTTTGCGGTTCATTCGGGACCTGAGGATTTACGGCATGAGTTTAACGCCGAATGTGACGACTACGACCTCTGGAATACATATCTTCCGCAATTTGAAGCGTTGGTTTATGAGACAGACGTTGAAGGCTTTATGCCTGCGTATAACCGTACAAACGGCGAGCCGTGCTGCGGCTCGAAGGCACTGCTCGTTGACATTTTACGCAATAAATGGGGGTTTGACGGCTATGTTACCTCCGACTGCTGGGCAATTAAAGATTTTCACGAAACGCATAAAGTTACTTCTAACGCGGCAGAATCGGCGGCTTTAGCTGTAAATACGGGATGTCACCTTAACTGCGGAAACCTTTACGGATATTGCCTTATCGCGGTAAAAGAGGGTTTATTGTCTGAGGAAAAAATCGATGATGCGGTTGAACATTTGTTTGTTACGAGAATGAGGCTCGGTCTGCTCGGAGATTTTCCGCAAAACCCCAAGTATACCGATTTACCTTATAGCATTATTGATTGTCCCGAACATAGAAAATTAAACCTAAAGACCTCACAAAATGGTATAGTTATGCTCAAGAATAATAATGTACTACCCCTATCCCCCGATAGAATTAATTCAATCGCCGTGATAGGTCCGAACGCAAACAGCCGTTTGGCTCTCGTCGGGAATTACGAAGGTACGGCAAGCGAATACGTAACAGTGGTCGAGGGGATTACCGAAAAGGCGCGTGAGCATAATATTCGTATTCATTACAGCGAGGGATGCCATCTTACTAAAGACAGGGTGAGAGCTCTTACATTACCTGACAGCCTCGAATCCGAAGCCGTAGCCGCAGTTAAAAGCAGTGACGCTGTTGTCGTCTGTCTTGGGCTTGACCCGTCTATAGAGGGTGAACAAAACGATACCGGAAACGAGTTTACAGCCGGCGATAAATATGACTTGAACCTACCCGGAAGACAACAACATCTTCTCGAAAAAGTGACCAAGGCGGCAGGAGACAAGCCTGTGATTCTCATCGTTCTCGCGGGAAGCGCGCTCGCTGTAACATGGGCGGATACGAATGTTGATGCTATTTTGTATGGCTTTTATCCCGGGGCGCAGGGCGGCAGGGCTATTTCCGATATTTTGTTCGGTAATGTCAGCCCATCGGCAAAACTGCCTGTGACTTTCTATAAAAGCGATAGCGATTTACCTGATTTTTGCGATTATAACATGAAAAACCGTACTTATCGTTATTACGAAGGCGAACCGCTTTATCCATTCGGATTCGGGCTGAGTTATTGTAAATTTGAAATTTTTGATACTAAAGCCACAGAAACAAATGTTACACTCACTGTAAAAAACTCCGGCTCTATGACCGCCGCAAACGTAGTCCAAATATATGCATCGCATCCCGATACAAAAGAAATTCGCAGTCTGATTGGTTTTAAGCGGGTTTTATTAGATTCGGGAGAATCTAAGACAGTCTCTGTCACACTCGACAAGAACGCATTTTCGCGGCGCGACGAAAACGGAGATTTATATAAAATATGCGGTGAATGGCTTATTAGCGCGGGCTTCGGTCAGCCTGACAGGAGAAGCGAAGAATTGTACGGAACTAAAACAGTTACAACCGTTCTTTTTATCTGAATAAATTTTAAATAAATCAATACAAAAATCGGTAATAAATGACAATTAGTCCTTCATAGGCTTAGAGTAAAATCACCTATGGAGGACTAAAATAATGTTTTCAGTTGTATTTCAGACGGCATTGCAAAACCTGATTTTTCTCGCACTCCATCTCGAAAACGGCAGTGTGTTCCCGAAGCAGTTGTCGAAAAAAGAAGAACAAGATTACCTCGAAAGAATTGCGGCAGGCGACGAGTTCGCCCGCAATAAACTGATAGTACATAATTTAAGGTTAGTTGCTTTTATCGTGCGGAAAAACTATTCAGACTCAAAGGAGCAGGACGACCTCATTTCAATAGGAACTATCGGGCTAATTAAAGCGGCGGAAACCTTTAAAAAAAGTAAGAATATAAGCTTCAGCACATATGCGAGCAAATGTATCGACAACCAAATAAAAATGTACTTCCGTAAAGTAAAAAAACAACAGTCAGAAGTACATATGAACGAACCCATCGACTCAGACAAGGACGGCAACCAAATCACGATTGCGGATATATTCAGCGACCCTGTAAATATAGCGGACGAGGTGGATTTATTAATTAATTTTAAAAAGCTGTACGCCTTTATAAACGAAAGTCTCGATGAACGCGAAAAACTGATAATCAGTAAGCGTTACGGCTTAAATACCGGAACCCGCGGCGCGGTTAAAGCTATGACACAAAGAGAGGTAGCGGCGCAACTCAAAATTAGCCGAAGCTATGTTTCCCGGATTGAGAAAAGGGCGCTTCAAAAATTAAAAGAGCGGTTTGAGGGACGAGTCTAACGACTTTTTATGTAATATAACCTATTGACAGTCGATATTATTTCGGATAGTTTTATTTTACTTCTCCGCTCCTAATTCGTAGGCTTTTTTTGTACACGCTTCACAAGCGTCTTTCACAACTTTTTCAAGTCCGCCCGAATAAAACTTTTCGAGACCCGCGAGCGTAGTACCGCCCTTAGATGAAACCTGTTCAATCAACGCATCTATACCGGAACCCGAATCGGTCATCATTTTCGACGCGCCGATTAACGTCTTCGCAAACAGGTTTAAAGCCGCCTTAGGGTTTATTCCGTTTTGTTCGGCGTACTCAATGAAATACTTTGCGTAAAGATATATAAATGCGGGAGAACTGGCATTTATGCAGATTACTTCGTTCATTTTATCGCGCGGTATGAGTTCAACCCAACCGCAACTTTCGATTACCGAACGGACAAAAGCAAATTCTGTATTGCTCACAGACTCGTCACAAGATAACGCACTCGCACCTTCACCGAGAAGCATGGGCATATTCGGCATGACTAAAACCACTTTTGTTATTTTATTTTTTTCTGCATCCGTCACACCTCGGATACATTCTGCGGTAATTCCTGCACAAAGAGAAATAAAAACAGTCTCCGTCGTTATATGCTCCTTTATTTTATCGAGTACTTCGGCGACTTGCAAGGGTTTACAGGCGAGTACTATATACTTACACGTCTTTGCAATCTCTACCTCACTTTCAAGCACGGAAAAACCTAAATTCCGCATATGTTCTCTTTTATCATAGAGTGCGTCATAAACATAGATTTCAGCTTCACGCGATTTTTCGCGATTGGTACTGAATCCTTTTATCAACGCCATACCCATGTTACCCGCGCCGATAAATCCTAAAGTTGTCATAAATTTCTCCTCTCTTCGCCGAAACCTTGCAGAGCTTTGCGATATGCAATATTTATCGCAGGTAACAGCATAAACATCAAAATAATGTCCATCGGAAACTGTATTAAGTTCTTAATAAGCCGCGCAAGAAAATAAGCGTTAAAAGTATCTTCACTCATACCATAGATGTAGAACAAAACATTCGTGTTATAAATCTGATAACACAAAGCCATAGCCAAAACCCTTGCCGCGATGATTTTAAAAGAACTCACAGCTAAAAAGACTTTGTTTTTTTCTATTTTTATATTATAAAGAAAAAAACCGTAAATAAAACCTTCAGCCATCCTGCTCGGAATCAGCCAATACGAAAGAGCCCGTCCCTCGAAAAGAGGTGCGATTATGTCACATGCCACAGCCGCTACAGTAGAAACTACGGGTCCGTAAAGCATACCGATAACCGAAAGCGGTAAGTAATTGAAGGTGATTTTTACACCTTCAAAAGGCTCTATTCTCACAAACATATTTAAGATTACATACATTGCGATTAAGAGACCTGTCACGGACAGGCACAAAGGGCTTTTAAGCTCCCTCGCCGAAGCGCGGAACATTGATAAAATTTTCATAAAACCTTCCTCCTTTGCACATCAACAAAGAGGAATGGTCTCATTCCTAATCATTATGTACAGCGAGCGCGAAAAACAAACCGCGGATTTAAACCCTTCGTTTTCGGGGCAACTCTCCATCCCCGAAACACTTAACGCTTGCTTTTCTACTCTGTAATTTTAATTAAACCGTCTCCGGATTAGAAACTAATATCCATAGCTATTCGATATAGGTCGTTTTCAAAGGATTTTTTCATCGCCAGTGCTTCCTTTATATCGAAGTCTACCATGTTTCCGTTTCTCATACCCACCACACGGTTGCTGTAGCCGTTAACCAAAAGTTCAACGGCGTAATGCCCCATATGGCTCGCCACAACCCTGTCGCGTACAGTAGGCGCGCCGCCCCTTTGTACATGACCGAGAATAGTCGCACGGCTTTCCACTCCTGTGGCTTGCTCTATTTTCTTTGCTATTTCCTGCGAGTTTCCTATTCCCTCGGACACAACTATTATGAAGTGATGCTTACCTGTAGTCTGGGTACTCTGTATACGCTCTATCACATCGTCTACCGTAAACGGAACCTCTTCCGCTATGATATGCGTGGCTCCGCAGGCTATCCCCGTATTCACCGCGATATGACCCGCATGTCTGCCCATTACTTCGACTACGGAGCAACGGTCATGGCTTTGCGTAGTATCACGCAGTTTATCTATTAACGCCATCGCAGTGTTCATTGCCGTGTCATAACCTATCGTATAATCGGTCATAGCTATATCGTTGTCTATCGTTCCCGGTAAAGCAATACAAGGAATCCCGCGTGCCGATAAATCCCCTGCCCCGCGGAAAGAACCGTCACCGCCTATGACCACAAGCCCCTCAATACCTTCTCTTATGCAGGTGGCTTTAGCTTTTTGCAACCCTTCTTCAAAGCGAAACTCATCGCACCGAGCAGTGTAAAGGATTGTACCGCCCCTCTGGATTATGTCCGACACACTGCGAATCTCAAGGGCAACCATATCGCCGTTGATAAGCCCGTTGTACCCCCTGCGTACACCCATGACCGTCATGCCGTTTTTCAGGGCGGTTCTTGTCACCGCTCTGATAGCGGCGTTCATGCCGGGAGCGTCCCCGCCGCTTGTTAATATTCCGATTTTCTTCATTGCTTTTCTCCAGTCTGACTTATACAAACGAAACTACGTTTCGCCACTACTATAATAACATTTTTTTAATAAAACCGTCAAGTCTTTTTGGATATTTGGTTTTATTTTAGTTTAATATTCGGTTTTCCGCATAATTTTTCAAGCTCAACAAGCAAATCCTTTGTTATATTTACCCCTGAAATGCCCTTTGGGCGTTTTACCTCGCGGGTGTCCGAAAAACAAATTCTTACCTTTTGCGTCCCCTCATATCTTAAAAGGGTTTGAGTAATCCGAGCCATTTTCTCGGTTTCGTTTGAAGCTAAATTAATATACAGAGAATCAAACTCGCCTATTTGCAATGTTTTCGCTTTTTGGAGCCTTTTAATGATAATTTTTGCATCTTCTTCCTCTTTTGTGGAAATATTGCCGAAAAGTGCGTAAATTTCGCCCGTTTTAAGATTTTCAGTTTCTTTTTCATACAGGTCGTTGAAAATTATACCCTCTATTTTTCCTGTTTTATCTTCAAATTCGGTGAAACACATAGTTTTTCCCGCTTTTGTAACAAACTGCTTTTTAGAGACAAGCATGGCTATGATGCAAACGCTGTCATTATCGCGCAGTCCATCGCTCTTTTCCGATGCACCCGCCAGAATTACTCTTATTTGTAAAAAACCATGAAGCCGTGCATATGAATCATATTTCTCTATGGGGTGTCCCGAAACATAAATACCGAGGCTCTCTTTTTCCATCTGTAAAAGCATCATACTGTCGAATTCCGGAACATCAGGCATTTTAAAAACAGCCTCAGTATCTTTTTCTTTCCCCAAGACGTCAAAAAAGTCAAGCTGTCCCTCGACTCCTCCCGACCTGCTCAAAGAAATTTTGTCGAGAATTTCCTCATATATCATAATCATGGCGCGGCGTTTATGCCCAAAGCTGTCGAGAGAACCCGATTTTATCAGGGCTTCAACGGCTCGTTTATTAAGCTCTCTGCCCGAAAGCCGTTTACAAAAATCATAGAGCGAAAGAAATTCACCATTTACGCGTTCTTTGACTATCTCGTTTATAACCCCGGCTCCGAGGTTTTTTACAGCGAGCAGTCCGAATCTTATACCTTCATTTTCGATAGAAAATTCAAGCAAGCTTTTATTTACATCGGGCGGCAGGATTTTTACTCCCCGACCTTCGTGCTTGGCACACTCGGAAATGTATTCAGTTAGTTTATTCGTGTTTTCAAGTACACTCGTCATGAGGCGAGCCATATATTCGTTATAATGATACCTGCGCAGATACGCAGTTTTATAAGCAAGACAGGCATATGCGGCGGCGTGAGATTTATTAAATGCGTATGATGCAAAGCCCGCCAATTCATCAAAAATCTCTGAAGCTGTTTTTTCATCTATATTGTTCTCTTTTGCTCCGATTATGAACGATTTGCGTTCTTCTCTCATTATCTCAGGCTTTTTCTTGCTCATGGCACGCCTAACCAAATCTGCCCTGCCGTAAGAAAAACCTGCAAGCTCTCTGCAAATTTGCATTACTTGTTCCTGATATACTACACAACCGTAGGTTATCTCAAGAATCTTTTTTAATAGCGGGTGTTTATACAGAATTTTTTCGGGATTATGGCGGTTTTCAATATAACGGGGTATTGACGCCATAGGACCCGGACGATAGAGTGAAATAGCCGCCGTTAAGTCCTCAATACTTTCAGGCTTGAGTTTTATAAGAAGGTTTGTCATACCTGCACTTTCAAACTGGAATACGCCGCTTGTGCCGCCCTGCGAGAGCATGGCGTATACCTGCGGCTCGTTTTCGGGAATACTTTCCGCTTCTAACCCTACCGCCGCCGCCGTTTCGTATGCGACCGTCAAATAGCGCAGTCCGAGAAAATCCATCTTGAGAAGTCCGAGTTTCTCAAGATTACCCATAGCGTATTGGGTTATTACCTCAATGGAATCACTTTCATTCTTTTGTACGGGTACAAATTCGGTGACCGGCTCACGCGTGATGACCAAGCCCGCCGCATGAATTGAGCCGTGCCGCGGCATACCCTCGATTTTAAGCGCGGTATTGATAAGGCTTGCGATTTCTCCGTCACGCTCCCTCATTTCACGCAGTTCTTTTTCTCTTTCGAGCGACGCCGCTATGCTTGAACTCGTTGAAAAAGGGATAAGTTTTGCCACGCTGTCAACCTTACCATAGGGTAAACCCATAGCGCGTCCTGCGTCACGGATTGCCGCTCTCGCCGCCATTGTACCGAACGTGATAATTTGAGCTACATGCTCGGAGCCGTACTTACGGATAACATAGTTTATTACTTCCTGTCTGCGCCGATAACATAAATCAATATCAAAGTCGGGCATACTTATTCTTTCGGGGTTTAAGAATCGCTCAAACAATAACCCGAAACGTATGGGGTCAACAGAAGTTATTCCGAGTGCATATGCACACAAGCTCCCTACGCCCGAACCGCGTCCCGGACCAACGGGAATATTATTTTTGTGTGCGTAATTTACGAAATCGGAAACAATCAAAAAATAATCAACAAACCCCATTTTCTCGATTTGTTCTATTTCATAATCTGCTCGGACGCTAATATCTTTTGAAAAATCCTTGCCGTATCTTTTGAGCAGTCCTTTTTGTACCTGTTCTTTAAAAAAGGCGGTGTTGTCGGTGACTCCCTGCTCTTTAAAATACGGCAGATTGTATTCACCGAACTTAAAAGTGACATCACACATATCCGCGATTTTCATGGTATTCGTTATGGCTTCTTTTTTAAACAAAGCGGTCATTTCGTCGCCGCTTTTCATATAAAACTCGTCTGTCTCAAAGCCGAACCCTGATTTTTGTTCAATTGTCGTATTTGTTGCGATTGCCGTTAAAATACGTTGAACAGGCGCATCGGCTTTTGTGAGATAATGTACATCATTAGTTGCACACAGAGGTATATTCGCCTCTTCAGAGAGGCGATAAAGCAGAGGCAGAATGTCACGCTGTTCCTTTAGACCGTGGTTTTGAACCTCTATATAAAAATTATCAACGCCGAATATGCTTTGATACTCTAACGCCGTATTTTTCGCCTGCTCGTATTTATCATCGGAAAGAAGCCGCGGAATCTCGCCCGCAAGGCAACTCGACAGCGCAATCAACCCTTTTGAATAGCGGCGCAGGGTTTCTTTATCACAGCGCGGTTTGTTGTAAAAACCTTCAATATAGGCGTTCGATACAAGTCTTACAAGATTTTTATAACCCTCATTATTTTTACAGAGCAAAACAAGGTGATACGGCGATAGCCCCCCCCTCGTCCTGTCATCGGGAGAAGAGTCACGTCTGCCCGTTCTGTCAAAACGCGAGCCTTGTGCAACGTAGACCTCACAACCGATAATAGGTTTTATGTTATTTTTAATACACTCTGCATAAAAATCCACACACCCGTACATAACACCGTGGTCGGTTATCGCCGCGGCGTGCTGTCCGAGTTCTTTAACACGATGAACAAGTTCCTTTATACGGCACGCGCCGTCAAGGATACTGTACTCGGTGTGAATGTGCAGATGTACAAAACCGTCCATTTTTCTTTCAGCCCTTCTGCTCACTGTTTACCTATTCATTTTTTTCTTCGTTATTCATCGGATTAACGTGTACCATGCAGTGCTTTACCTCGTCAATTCCCTCTTCTACTGCATCGTGTACGTTTTCGGCTATAATATGAGCCTCGTGAAGAGTCAGATTTCCGTCTGCCGCAATCTCTATATCGACATATATTTTCGAGCCGAATATACGGGTTCTGAGCAGGTCAATACCCATAACGCCCGACTGCTCCATAATCACGGCTTCAAGCTTTGCAATAGTTTTAGGGTCACAGGCTTTGTCCACCATTTTGTTGATGGCGTCCTTAAAAATATCTAAAGCGGCTTTAAGTATAAACACGCAGATTACAATTCCCGCCACTGCGTCAAGTACGGGGAATCCGAGCCTCGCCCCGAGAATCCCGATAAACGCACCAACGGAAGACATAGCATCCGAGCGGTGATGCCATGCGTCTGCCATTAATGCTCCTGAGTTAGTTTTTTTCGCGGCGGCGCGGGTATACCAGTACATCCATTCTTTCGTCCCGATTGATACAAGTGCGGCAATAAGCGCAAGAATCCCCGGTTCCATACCTTCGTATTCGCCGTTTATTATGCTCATTATCGCTCGCTGCCCTATACCTAATCCTGTTATAGCTAAAATAACAGCTAAAATAATGGACGCTACACACTCGAAACGTTCGTGACCGTACTGATGCGATTTGTCGGATTTTTTACCTGACACATTCACGCCGATAATAACGATAAACGTGCTGAAAACGTCCGACATACTATGTACCGAGTCCGAGACCATAGCCGCAGAGTTTGCCAAAATTCCGGCTAAGAGCTTAAAAGCAGAAAGTATGGCGTTTACTATGATTGTGACGACTGAAACACGGTTTGCTGTTTTTACATTGTTCTCCATGATGCCTCCTTAATTCAAGTCCGCGAGAAAACAAAAACCCGCGGAACATTTTACTGTCCCGCAGGAAAAACCCGCTGCCGCCGAAGCCGCCCGTCTAATAGGACAAAACCCATCGACTGTTCAGTTAAGCCATTTATTAATTACATAATATCATACGCTTAAATATTTGTCAAGCAAATTATATTGAATAAAATTATAAAATTTTTGTTATTTTTTACTTTTTTGTTGACAAGCTTGAATTTTTATGATAAACTTGTCGGTGAGGGAGTAGTTTGCGCGATTTATGAGATTCTTTGTGTATAAAGCGCGTGGTAAGTCGTCATCACGGTCGTATTTTCGCAAAAGTTCCGAATACGCCCCGGTTTACCTTAATGAACAAGACTCAAGTGTAGCTCGCTTTGCGGGGCTGTGCTTGAGTTTATTTTATTTTTTGGAGGAGCATATATGAGTTCAATATTCTACAACAAATCTACCGTCTTAGCGTTGGAGGAACTAAAAACAGACAGCGAACGCGGACTTGCCGCAGAAGAGGCAGGTCGCAGACTTGAACTAAACGGACCGAACCGTTTTAAAAAAGCGAAAAAAAAGTCGTTGTTCATGCGAATTATTGCACAGTTTAAAGATTTTCTCGTGATTATTCTGCTGTTAGCGGCTTTCGTTTCGGTGCTTACAGGCGATGGCTTAAAAGACGCATTAATAATTCTCAGTATACTCATCGTTAACATGATTATCGGGATAACACAGGAAAACAAAGCGGATAATGCTCTGAAAGAACTTAAAGATATGTCGAGTCCCAAAGCTAAGGTTAAAAGAGACGGACACATCGAAAAAATTAATTGCGAAGATTTGGTAGTCGGAGATATAGTTGTTTTAGATGCAGGTGATTATGTTCCGGCAGATGTCAGGATAATAGAAAGCGTGAATTTAAAAATTGACGAATCTGCGTTAACCGGGGAGTCGGAGCCTGTCGCAAAAGACGCTTCGGTCATTCTCGAAATCGGCGCAGACTTGGGTGACAGGATTAACTCGGCGTCTATGGGAACGGTCGTAACATATGGCAGAGGTGCAGGCGTGGTTTGCGCGACCGGTATGGACACGGAAATGGGAAAAATAGCAACTGTTTTAAGTGAAACCGACGAGGGTTCTACCCCTTTGCAGGACAAGCTTAATTCTATGGCAAAAACTCTCGGTATTATCTGCATTGTCGCCTGTGCAATTATCTTCGGAATCAGCTTTTTATATAACTTTCTCGGAATCGGTGACGAACGCGGGATTATCGAAATGCTGATGATTTCTGTTTCTTTGGCTGTGGCGGCAGTACCCGAAGGTGTGGCGATTGTAGCCACTGTTATTCTTGTTATCGGCGTTCAAAAAATGGTTCGGCAAAACGTCATAGTAAAAAAGCTGAGAGCAGTCGAAACCCTCGGAAGTACGACCGTTATATGCTCCGATAAAACAGGCACTATGACTCAAAATAAGATGTGTGTCGTAAAAGCTTTTGATACTAAAACTACCTACGAGGTCACGGGGAGCGGCTACAGCGCAAAAGGCAGGGTCGGTTCTGATGGGCAGGAAATAACGAAGAATATAAGCCTAATGGCAGAAATCGCCGTTTTATGCAACGATGCGTTTTACGATAAAGAAGCTGCTAAAATCATAGGCGACCCCACGGAAGCGGCTATGCTTGTCTTCGGAGCAAAATTAAATTTAGATAAAGACGAGCTTAACGCAAGGTATAAACGAGTAGGGGAAATCCCCTTTGACTCGGACAGAAAACTTATGTCCGTTTTAAATATAAAAGGTTCTCAAACTTTCATGAGCGTTAAAGGGGCTCCGGATGGGATAATAGCTCGATGTGAGCGTGTATATGTCGATGGTGAAATTATTCCTATGACGGATGAAATAAAACAAAGGCTTTTAAACCAAAATGAACTGTTCGCTTCTCAAGCTTTGCGGGTTCTCGGTTTTGCTTATAAGGAATATGAAAATAAAGACGAAAACGACATTTCGGAGGACGGGTTGATTTACGTCGGAATGATGTGTATGATAGACCCGCCGCGTGAGGAAGTCCGGGCGTCGGTGAGTCAATGCCGCACCGCCGGAATCAACGTGAAAATGATAACGGGAGACCATAAAATTACAGCAGGAGCAATCGCAAAAGAGCTTGGAATAAATGAAGACGATGAAGAAATTCTCGATGGTAGCAGTCTAAGCAGCTTGACCGATGTTGAATTACGAGAAAAGGTAAAAACAGTCAATGTTTTTGCCCGGGTATCACCCGAGCATAAAGTGCGTATTGTAACGGCAATCAAGCATAACAATAATATAGTTGCCATGACGGGCGACGGCGTTAATGACGCACCCTCTTTAAAAAGAGCAGACATCGGGATAGCTATGGGCATAACCGGTACAGATGTTTCTAAAGAAGCGGCTGATATGATTTTGAGCGATGACAATTTTGTCAGTATAGTCGGGGCGGTCGAACAAGGGCGGACAATTTATGAGAATATAAGAAAAGTTACAAGCTATCTTTTAGCTTGTAACATGGCGGAAATTTTGCTCATCCTTATCGCGATTATTTTAGGGTTGCCTGCGCCTTTAGTCGCTACACAACTGCTTTTCGTGAATCTTCTTACAGACGCATTCCCTGCTTTTGCTTTAGGTATGGAAGGTAAAGAAGAAGGCATAATGCTCCGAAAACCACGAAATCCGAAGGAGCCTATTATTAATAAAGCTATAAAAGTATCTGTCGCGCTTCGCTCTCTTTTTATCTGCGCGGGAGCTCTCGGAGCGTTTCTGTTCGGTTATTTCAGTTATGGTAACAACGATGACGGTGTTGCGCTTGCCGCTGTCAGTATGTGCTTTTTCACATTAGTGACGAGTGAACTTTTAGTCTCCTATCCGTCAAAATCAGACACGCCGCTCTGCTTTAGGAAAAAATTATTTGAGAATCGTTTTTTAAATATAACAACGGTTATTTCTATGGCAATACTTTTCGCTGTTATGTATGTACCTTTTTTAAATGATATGTTCACGACTTCTATGCTGAATCCTGTGCAATTCGCGGTCTGCACGGCGTTTGTATTATTTACTCTTGCGGGAAGCGAGTTTTCAAAGCGGCTGTTTAAGCGTAATACCGAAGCGTAATTCTATCACTCTTATTCCCTGCCCCGCTCGACACGCTCCTTCCGCTCTCTACCGTCTTTTAATAACGCTTTTAGAGCTTCTCCGTTATTTTCTTCAAGCGTGACTTTATATTCCGTAAGACTTTTAATGAGATATTCTATCTCGTAAATCAGATTATCCCTATTTTCGAGAAACAGTTCTGTCCACATTTCCTCGTTTAACCGCGCAACTCTCGTCAAGTCCTTATAACTGCCTGCCGAAAATCCTTTATGCTCTGAAGCCGCGGGGCTTTTAACATAGGCATTTGATACAATATGCGCTAATTGTGAAGTATAGGCGATTCTGCGGTCGTGTTCTTCAGCCGTAGTGAAAACAACACTCGCAAAACCGATTTCGGTAAAAAAGTTTTTAGCTTTTTCTAAGACCTTTATACTCTCGTCTGGTTGCGGAATAAGTAACATTGGCGCGTTTTTGAAGAGCGAGCCTCGCGAGTACCGAAAACCCGAGAATTGCGTCCCTGCCATCGGGTGTCCGCCTAAGAAAGAAAAGCCCTTCTCTCTTGCGAGCGGTGCGGCGGTCTCACAGACATTTCTTTTAATACCCGCCGCATCAATAACAAGTGCGTTTTCTTTAAATAAGTCCGCGTTTTCTTTAATGTAATCAATCGTTACTTTCGGGTAAAGCGAGATTAAAACTATATCGCAATCTCCTATGTTTTCAGAGTTTAATGTACCGTCACACGCCCCTTCAAGCTTTGCCTGAAGGTTTACGCTGTTATTTTTATCAAAGACGAGAACCTTATGGTCTGTGTTTTCTTTTATTGCTTTAGCGAAAGAACCGCCGATTAAACCAAGTCCGACTATACCTATCGTCATAATATGGCTTCCCTTACCTTCTCAATGCTCTGAACCAAATCCCCGAACTCGTCCGGCGTAAGCGACTGCGGTCCGTCGCACAATGCACGCGCGGGTTCGTTATGCACTTCTACTATTATACCGTTCGCACCCGCCGCCGCCGCCGCAAGGGTCAACGGTCTGACATACCGCGCAATTCCGCAGGCATGGCTCGGGTCGATAATTACGGGTAGATGCGATAATTCTTGCAATACGGGTACCGCAGAGATGTCAAGAGTGTTACGAGTGGCGGTTTCAAAGGTTCTGATTCCGCGCTCGCATAAAATTACCTGCTCGTTACCGCCCGCCATTATGTATTCTGCACTCATGAGAAGTTCTTTCACCGTGTTGGCGAGACCGCGCTTTAGTAAAACAGGCTTGTTTTCTCTGCCGAGCGCCTTTAAAAGCTCCATATTCTGCATATTTCTCGCTCCGACCTGGATAACATCCACATCATCGAAATATTTAAGCTGTGATATATCCATAAGCTCGGTAACGATGGGGAGTCCTGTGAGCTTTTTGGCTTTTAATAACAGCTCAATTCCATCGGCATGTAGTCCCTGAAAATCGTATGGTGAGGTACGCGGTTTAAATGCGCCTCCGCGAAGCATATGCGCGCCTGCTTTTTTCACACGCTCCGCTATCTCGCAAATCTGCTCCTCGTTTTCAACAGAGCAGGGTCCGGCGATGAGCATAAAGTTTCCATCACCGATTTTCGCACCCCCGACGTCAAAAACACTGTCATCGTCATGGAATTTACGGTTGGCTTTTTTGAACTGCTCTGTAATGCGGGTCACCTTTTCTACTATAGCAAGCCCTTCAATCAGTTCGGTGTCTATGCTTGCGGTATCGCCGATTAAGCCTAAAATCGTCTGGAACTTCCCCTCGCTCAAATGAACGTCAAGTCCGAGGCTTTTTATCCACTCGATTAAATCGGCTCGCTGTTCCGTGGTGGAATTTTTTTTAAGTACTACTATCATCATTGTCTTTCCTTCTTTTGTATTATTATCTTAATAAATATTGTATATTAAAGTTAAGGTTTTGTCAATAGTAAAAAACGAAGTCCGTAAAAATGACGTATTTTTAACCCTTTTTTATCAAATTTATTATTTTATTTAACTAAATGCGATTACATAATGTTGACAAAAGTAATCGGGTGTTGTATACTATAGATGTATTAAAACTTACTATGTTGTTCAAAAACAGGGGGAAGTTATGAAAGACGTATTTTCTGTCAAATACGACGAGTCAAAACTGCTTTACAGAAATGATTTTGAAACTGACCTAAACGGTTGGGTCGCTCGCGGACCGGAATCGTGCCATTATGACTATTTAAAGTACGAGGTTCGAGTCGAACTCACCGATGAGGAGTATCACAGCGGTAAAAGTTGTATGAAAATAAGCGGCAGAACACGAAGCTGGAACGGTGCTTCTCTTGATATTACGAACTATTTAAAGCATAATGTAAAAAATTATGTGGCTATGGTTTGGGTGAAGATGCGCAATGACGCGGCACCATCGCGGGTTCATCTGTCGCTTGAAACGAATGTAAAATTAGCGGGTGTCGATTTTCCTGTGCAGAGTTGGTGGGACGATTATAACCCGGAGCGAAATCTTTTATCTAAGTTTAAACTCCCCACGAGTATAGTCACCCCCGAATCAACAGGCTGGGACATCAGATACCCTCCTAATCATGTAAATAAAGACGGTTGGGTATTATTACGAGGTAAAATTAATATAAATAAAAAGTGAGTTCGACAGTATTCACGCCTACATAGAAACAAGCAACGGCGCGAATGAAGAGGGTACGGGAGCAAGCGATTATGCCGGCGTAAATACAAACGATGTATATATTGACGATTTCGTTCTTCTTTTAGGGGAATAGGAAAAAATAATAAGAGGATACCGCTTTTTTGCGGTATCCCCTTTTTGCTTTTATTTTAAAGGCATCCGATTTTGCATTTTATGCCTGAATTGCAGTCTTAACTTATCTGCAATCAGCGCGATAAATTCCGAGTTTGTGGGCTTTCCCCTTGAGGTATGTATTGTATAGCCGAAAAATCCGTTAAGCGTTTCTACATCGCCTCTGTCCCACGCTATTTCTATCGCGTGACGGATAGCTCGCTCAACGCGAGATGAGGTAGTGTTGTACTTTTTCGCTACGGTGGGATAGAGAAGCTTCGTCACACAGTTTATCATCTCGCTGTCATCAACCGAAAGCAGAATGGCTGTCCGCAGATAATGATAACCTTTGATGTGAGCGGGGATTCCGATTTGGTGGATAATCTCCGTAACTACATACTCAATATCGTCGGGAATGTCGTCGTGGACGTTGTATTCGACGCTCATGTTTCCGAGAGAACTGCCGAGCAGATTCTCCACCCGTCTCGCAAGTTCGTTAGGTTCAAAGGGTCTGACCATATAATACCTTGCCCCTGCATCCATCACTTCGCGTTCGACCTGTGGGGAGTCGTAACTTGAAACAACGATTACTATCGGGGATTTCGCCACTTCGTCTTTAATCTTCGCCATGAGAGATACAGCATCGAACTCGGGCATTTTTGCGTCAATTACGAGTACATCCGGCATTTCTTGCCTGAATGTTTCGAGAATAACCCTCCCGTTTCGCGGTCTTGTTATGGCATACATACCCTTCTGCTTTAAGAGAGATGCCCAGGCAAGCCCGTTTTCCATACTGTCGTCTCCGATTAAGACTTTAAATTGCTTTGTCGTCATTTTTACCTCCAAAATTTATACTTCGTCTTTTATTTTACCACATGAATTTCGGAAATGCAACAGGTAATTTGGATATAATTACATATTATTTTAAAATCGCACAAACCTTTTATTAATGAGTTTTAACGCACTTTTTCTTTATAAATGCCTTTGAAAAAACCAAAGATTTATTGTGATTATTATCAATATATGGAATTATATGTTGTATATTATCACCATTTTATATAAATTATATGTCAAATAATGTCGAATATTAGCAAATAAAGAAATACGAAAAAATGAATAATCGTAAAGAAACAACGAATAATAAGAGCGACGCCGTATATGCGGGGTCAAAATGATATTAAAACATCGTCTTTGCAAAGGAGAGTATTAAAATTATGATGGACAGAATCGCATTGTTTATACTTTTATTAGGCGGTTTAAACTGGGGCTTAGTCGGACTTTTCAGATTTGATTGTATAGCTTGGGCGTTCGGCGGAAGTGCGTCAATAATCAGCAGGTTGATATATATTCTTGTCGCTCTCAGTGCCGTTTGGTGTATTTCGCTTTTTTTCAGGAAAAACGAAATTGTCGAAAGAGAACAACAGCAACACCGCTTCGACTAACTAAAATTAAAGAGGCTGCCGCACTTTAACTTTTAAAGTGCAGTAGCCTTTTTTTATTTTCTCATTTGGTATAATTTGTTTATACTGTAATTTTATCCTTTATTCTCTCGAACACAACATCGCCTATTCCCCTGACAGCTTTTAATTCCTCTATGCTCTTAAATGCGCCGCTGTCCTCACGATAATCTATAATTCGTTGTCCTATCACGTTACCGATACCATGAAGCGTTATAAGTTCCTCAAGGCTCGCTGTGTTTATATTAATGAGAGCATCGTTACTTAAAGGCGGCTCAGATTGTTGTGCGGCGGTTATTTCAGGCTGTGATACAGTTGTTGTTTCGGTTTTTTCTGTTATTATCGGTTCGGGCGGTTTCGTTATCTGCGGTGTTGAAACTGTCCTGACTGAATCTGACGGCTCTTCAGTAACGGTCGAAATAACATTTACATATGTCGGAACAGCCTCCCGCGTAAGATATACGAAAACCGCGCAAGCTATCAGGAAAACGAGTGACAAAACAGGAAATACGGCTTTTTTCATTTTAAACTCCGAAATACCTTACAATAGTTTTTAGTTTTGCTTTTGTAATTTTAAAGCATCAAGACAATTATATCACATATATTTTATGTTGTAAAGTTATTTATGAAACTATAGGCTCAATTATTAATCATTAACCGGTAAAATAACTCTTGACAAACCCTTTTAAAATATGCTATAATATTTACAAATGCGACTATAGTTTTCAAATGTTTTCAAATTCGGAGGGTAGCCGCCTTTTCTGTCTGCGGCTATTTTAGCATATTTAAACTAATTTAAGGATAATTTTTATGTACATCAACAACAAAAACCTCTGTACAAACTGTTTTGAAGAGAAAAGCGAAGAGACAAAATTCTGTACTTCCTGCGGTTATACCGATGGCGCGGAAAGTTCGTATACTACCGCCCTGCCCGTAGGTACAGTTCTCTTAGGACAATATATAGTAGGACGAACCCTCGGAAAAGGCGGTTTCGGCGTGACTTACCTTGCCTATGACAGTAAAGAGGATAAGAAAGTCGCCGTGAAAGAGTATTTACCCGATACAATCACGCACAGAAACAAAGGCGATACCCTTGTTTCAACCATTGCGGGGGATAAAGAAGACGCTTTCAAAAAAGGTGCGGAGCGTTTCTACGAAGAAGCGCAGACTGTTTCGCGTTTTAACGGACATCCGGGGCTGATTTGGGTACATAAATTCTTTTACGAGAATAACACCGCCTATTTCGTTATGGAGTTTCTCGAAGGTACGGACTTAAAAACACATATTGCCCAAAACGGCGGAAAATTAAGCGAACGTCAAGTTTTAGATATAGTCGTTCCCCTCATAGACTCGCTTATCGTTGTTCACAGCGTAGGCGTTTTGCATAGAGATATTTCACCCGATAATATTTATATGACAGGTGACGGAAAGATTAAGCTGTTGGACTTCGGGGCGGCGCGTCAGGTTTTAGGCGAGGCTTCAAAAAGCCTGTCAGTGG